>Ga0210040_10001226_pt1 | contig 39589 bp, 34 predicted proteins | sample CryGeyCG12114_NA_FD_185462 | JGI IMG/M metagenome (GOLD analysis project Ga0210040, IMG submission 185462) | Groundwater microbial communities from aquifer - Crystal Geyser CG19_WC_8/21/14_NA (SPAdes) (version 2) | ecosystem: Environmental > Aquatic > Deep subsurface > Groundwater | place: USA... | reverse complement strand
AAGACTCCATGCTGGGCGGGGCGGACAGCGACACCTACCTGGTGGACAACACGGGCGATATCGTGGTGGAGCTTGCGGGCGGCGGTGCGCGGGACGTGGTGTTCGCCACGGCGAACTGGACCATGGCGGCGGGCTCGGAGATCGAGGAGCTGCGCAGCAACTACGGTGCCGGCGCGACAGGGCTGACACTGACCGGCAATGACCTCGTGAACCTGGTGGTGGGCGGCGGCGCGGCGGACCGGCTCTTCGGGGGCGGAGGAAACGACAGGCTTGCCGCGGGCGCCGGCAACGACACGCTCGAGGGCGGTATGGGGGCGGACCGGCTGGAGGGCGCGGCGGGGGCGGATACGCTGCGGTACCACTCGGTGGCGGAGCAGGGCGACACCATCATCGGCTTCGTGTCGGGCCTGGACCGGGTCGAGGTCTCGGCCACGGGTTTCGGTGGCGGGTTGTTGGCCGGCGCTCTCCTGGCCGGGCAGTTCGCCGTCAACACCACGGGCCAGGCCACGGCCCTGCCCGGGCAGGGGCAGTTCGTCTACGAGTCCGACGCCGGCAGGCTGTGGTGGGACGCCGATGGTGCGGGGGGCGCGAGCGGCGTGGTTCTCGCGACCCTGCCGGGCCATCCCGTGCTCGCGCTGGCCGACATCAGCGTGATCGCCTGATGGAGCCGGCCAGGTGCGATGCCCTGGCGGGCGCTCCCCGCGGCGCGGCGGTCGCGATCTGCTCCGCCCGCGATCCGTTGCGATGCAGTTACAAGTTGCCAAGCCGGATCGCGTGTGGGTTCATCGGGCCTTCGGGGTGGCGTGCACCCCATCCAGGCCCGGCCGCATCAATGGTCGCGCGGCTGGGTGGCTCCCGGTGGCCTGGCGGGGAAACGGGGCGGCCCGCCGCCACGCCGGGATGGCCCAGGCGGGCCACCCCTACGCCGCTCGCGTGAAAGGACGAGGCGATGAAGCGATCCCGCACGCTCCTCAGGCACCTGATGGTCTTCGTGCTGGTGCTTACCGTTCCGATCCTGGTTGTCGCCTTCATCGTCACCTACTCCTTCGCCAACGCGGAGCGCTCGCGCCTCGAGGCCTCGGCGGACAACGCGAACCAGGAGATCGTCACGCTGGTGGAGCGGGAGATCTCGTCCCGGCTCGCGATGCTCCAGGCGCTGGCGACCGCGCCGTCGCTCCAGACCGGCGACATCGCGGCCTTCGAGGCGCAGGCCCGCGAGTTCTCGCGCAGGACCGGCGTGCTGACCGCGCTGTTCGATCCCGCCGGCATGCAGCTGATGAGCACGCACCATGCTCCGGGCGCACCGCTGCACCCGACGGGCGATCCGGACCTCGTGGAGGAGGTGATGCGGTCCCGGCAGGCCTATGTGTCCAACCTGTTCCGTTCATGGGAACTGCAGCACCTCCGCACGCAGGTCGCGGTGCCGGTGATGCGGGGCGGCGAGGTCGCCGCCATTCTTTCGAGCACCATGATGCCCGAGCGGTTGGCGCAGCTGCTGCGGGAGGGGCTGCCGCCCGGGCCTTTCTACGCGACGATCCTGGACCGCAAGGGAATCATCATCGCCCGTTCCACCGGGCATGAGAGGATGGCCGGCAAGCCGCTGCCCATGCTGGCGGAGCGCAGCCAGGGGCTCCGCGGCAGCGTTTCCATGGCCTCGGCGGACGGCATTCCGGTGTTTGCCTATTACCGCCGGCCGGCAGCGTCGGGCTGGGTGATCGCGGCGGCCGTGGAGCAGGCGGCGCTGACCACGCCCTTGACCGACAGCCTGCGGATGTTCGCGGCCTCCGCGCTGGGACTGGCGGGGGTGGCGGTGCTCGGCGCGTGGTGGATCGGCCGGCGCCTGACCCATGCCCACAAGGAGCTGGTGGGGGCCGCCGTCGCGATCGGGGAGGGCAGGACCGTCTCCCCGCCCGTCACGCAGATCCACGAGGTGAACCTGGTCGGGCAGATCCTGGCGGCCGCGTCCCGCTCCATCGCGTCGCACGCCGAGGAGACGCGGCTGGTGCAGCGGCAGCTCGAGGTGCGCGTGGAGGAAAGGACGCGGGAGCTTTCCGCCAAGCGCGCGCTGCTGGAAACCACCATCGACACGATGAACCAGGGCCTGATCGTCTTCGACGAGCGGGGGCGGATTCCCGTGTGCAACGCCCGGGCCCGCAACATGCTGGATCTGCCCTGGCCCCTGATGGACCGGCAGCCGGGCGTGGAGGAGGTGATCGCCCTGCTGGAGCTGCGCGGCATTCCGCTGCATTCCGCCGATGGCGCCTCGCACCTGCTGCGGCCGGCCGCGGGCTGTGCCCCGGTGTTCGAGGTCGAGTGGCCGGACGGCACGGTGCTGGAGGTCCAGGCCATGCCGGTGCGGGACGGGCTGGGATTCGTGCAAACCTTTTCCTCCGTGACCGAGCAGCGCCGCCACGCACGCGAGCTGGAGGAGGCCAAGGACGCGGCGGTGCGGGCCAGCAGGGCGAAGGACGAGTTCCTGGCCACGATGAGCCACGAGATGCGCACGCCGCTGAACGCGGTGATCGGATATTCCGAGCGGTTCCTGCGCGACCAGGCGCTGAGCCTGCAGGCGCGCCGGATGGCCGAGCACATCCTGAGCGCCGGCTCGGCGCTGCTGTGCCTGGTGAACGACGTGCTGGACATCGGCAGGATCGAGGCGGGGATCATCGATGTCCGCCACGAGTCCTTTCTCGTGACGGCGCTGGTGGAGGAAGCCATCTCGCTCGTCCAGCCCCTCTCCACCGACAAGGGGCTCGCGCTGGACGTCGTGCTGGGGGAGGGGCTGGGCGGGTTCTTCCGGGGCGACCGGGACCGGCTGCGGCAGGTCCTGCTCAACCTTCTCAACAACGCCATCAAGTTCACCGCGGCCGGTGGCGTGCGGCTGCGGGTGGCGCGGCGGGACACGCCCCGGGGCGACCGCATACGCTTCAGCGTCATCGACACGGGCATCGGCATCGCGAAGTCGGATCAGGGCAAGCTGTTCCAGGGCTTCTTCCAGGTGGACCCCACGATCAGCCGGCGCTTCGGCGGCGTCGGGCTGGGCCTCGTCATCTCCAGGCGGCTCGTTGAGCGGATGGGCGGGGCCATCGGCGTGGAGAGCGCGCCGGGCGAGGGATCAACCTTCTGGTTCGAGGTCACGCTCACCCCCGTGCCGCCCGGAGAGGCGGCGGGGAAGGACCCGCCGGCGGTGCCGCGCCCCGCGCGGATCCTCGTCGCCGAGGACCTGGCGATCAACCAGGAACTGGCCCGCGAGCTGCTGGAGTCCGACGGGCACCGGGTGGAGGTGGTCTCCAACGGCGTGGAGGCCGTGGAGGCCGCGCGCGGCGGGCCCTACGACCTCGTGCTGATGGACGTGTCCATGCCGGAGATGGACGGGCTGGCTGCGGCGCGGCTGATCCGGAGCGCGGATCCGGCCCGCGCGCTTCCCATCGTGGCCTGCACGGCAAACGTGTTCACGGCCCGGCTGGCCGAATTCAGGGAGGCGGGCGTGGACGCCTATCTGCGCAAGCCCCTGCGGCAGTCCGAGCTCCGCGAAACCATCCAGCGCGTGCTCACGATCCGGCCGGAGGCCCGGTGCAGACCTGAGGAGGGCCACGGCCAACCCAAGGCTCCTGACGCCGAATGCCTGGATGCCGGGTGCTTCGATGCCCCTGGCATCGTGTCGCTCCTTGGGGCGAAGCGGGTGATCGCGGCGCTGGATGGCCTGATGGCGCAGCTCCGGACCCTGGCTGCCCTGGAGCCGGCGAGGTCCGGAGGGCACCAGGGCCTGGCGGACCGGGCCCATACGCTGATCTCCACGGCCAGCATCCTCGGGATGGTCGGCTTGGCGCAGGGGTCCCGCGACCTGGAGATCGCGTGCCACGAGGGAGGCGCCGTGGAGGCGGCACTGGAGCGCCTGATGCAGGTCGCGGAGCCGGCCCTGGTCGAACTGGAGCAGATCAGGGCGCGGATCGAAGCGCAGGACGAGGCGGCTGCTTAACTTTTGATAAAAAGAGAACATACTGCTTCGGCATCGGTTACGGGACGCCTAAAATATTCATTCACAATGTCTCGATTTGTTGCAAAGTGCAGACTAAAGACGCTCAGTTTTATTGACATGACGAAACGCTGGTGGTGATTTCAGGCTCACGGCAAGATGTGAGATGGCACGGGGAGCACCATGTCGCGGGATCGGCGCCTTCTGGGCCTGGTTGCAGATGACCATGAGATGTTCCGTGCCGCCTTCGCCGAGCTTCTAAGAAAAGAGTTCGATTTTTTCTTGGTGGCCGAGGCGGGTTCGCTGGAACAGACGCTGGAAGAACTTCATGCCAACCCGGCGATCGGTCTGGCCTTCATTGACCTGACAATGCCGGGAATGAATGGGCTTGTCAGCCTGGAAGCGATCCGCGCGGCCCATCCGGGGGTGCAGGTTGTGGTCGTCAGCGGGTCCGAGCGGCGCGAGGACATCCTCATGGCACTGAATGCCGGGGTTCACGGCTACATTCCCAAGGCGCTCGGGATCAAGGCCATCGCGATGGCCGTGGCGACGGTGCTCGGGGGGAACATCTTTGTGCCAACCGCCCTGACGATCCGCCCGGCCCTGCCTGTGCCGGCGCCGATCCTCGCGGCGGCCCCGCCCGCGGGTGTGGCGATCGCCGCCCAGATGGCGGGCGGAGTGAAGCTTTCCGCACGCCAGCGCGAGGTCATCACCCTGCTGGCCCAGGGCAAGTCCAACAAGGAAATCGCGCGCGACCTGAAGCTTTCGGAGGGCACGGTGAAGGTTCACCTGAACGCGCTGTTCCGTGCGCTGGGCGCCCATAACCGGGTCGGGGCCGTGGCCGCCATGGACCGCGTCTTCGCCAGGGAGCGGCGCGTGGAGGCCTGAGCCGGGGGGAGCGGGCGGGAAGGGCCGGCTCAGGCGGCGGGGGCGGCGCGCAGGCGGCTGACGCGCAGCAGGCCCTCCCGCTCGAGCAACGGGTGGGCAAGCCCCGCGAGGTGGCCCGCGATCCCCTTGAGGTCGCGCGTGACGTCCAGCGCCAGGCGGGCGGTGGCGGCCGAGGCGTCGTCGGCGCTGCGGCCGAGGCGGTCGGCGGCGGCGCGCTCGGCCCGGCGCCAGGCCTCCTTCTCCACCACGAGCTGACGCGCGGCCGCGGTGTCGTGATCCATGAAGACGGCGAGCGCCAGCCGGAGCTGGGCGATGGCGCGGCCGTGCAGGGCGGCGAGCTCGTCGGCGAGCTCGGGCGGGAGCTGGGTGCCCCGGCGGACGGCGCGGGTGGCGTGGCGGGCGAGGCCGCGCTCCACCGTGTCGCCGACGTGTTCCAGCACGATGGCGAGGTCGCGGATCTCCTCCAGCCGCGTGGCCTCGGCGGGGGAAAGGGATTCGCGCGGAAGGCCGGCGAGGTAGGCGTGGACGGCGCGGTGAAGGTTGTCCACCACGTCGTCGCGCCGCGCGGTGGCGCGGGCGCGCTCGATATCGGCCCGGCGGAGGGCGGCGGCGGCGTCGCGCAACATGGCCTCCACCTCGTCGGCGATGCGCAGCGCCTCGCGCGCGGCGTTGGCGAGGGCGACGGCGGGGGTCCCGAAGGCTTCGGGGTCGAGGTAGCGCGGGGCCGCGGCATCGGCCGCCGCCGGGGGGGCGGGGAGCAGGCGGGCGAGAAAGCGGGCGAAGGGGGTGAGGAAGGGGAGGGTGGCCACCGCGAGGAGGAGGTTGAAGGCGAGGTGGGCATTGGCGACGAGGCGCGCGGGGGCGGGGTCCAGCGCGCGCAGGGCTTCGGTGAGCGGACCCACCAGGGCGAGGGCGAGAAGGGCGCCGGCCGTGCGGTTGGCCAGGTTGCCGATCGGCAGGCGCTGGCGGGACAGGTCGCGCACCTCCCCCCGGGCGGCGAGGACGGGGGTGATGGCGCTGCCGAGATTGGCGCCGACCACCATGGCGACGGCGGCCTCGGGCGTGAGGGCGCCGGCGCCGGCCAGCGAGCCCACCAGCAGCACGGCCGCCACGGAGGAGTGCATGGCCCAGGCCAGCAGGGCGGCGGCGACGAGGTTCAGCAGGGGGGAGCCCGCGAGCAGGTGCAGCACCTCCCGGAAGGCGGGTGAGGCCTGAAGGGGGGCCATGCTGTCGAGCATGAGGTGGAGGGCGGCCAGCATGAGGCCGAGGCCCATGACGGCGCGCCCCGCCTCGCGCTGGCGGAGCGTCGGGCGGCGGTAGGCGGCCCAGCCGAGCAGGACCAGGGCGGGGAACACCGCGCGCACGTCGAAGGAGAGAAGCTGCACGATCAGCGCCGTGCCGACATTGGCGCCGAGCATGGCGGCGAGCGCCGGCTCCAGCCCCAGCGTGCCGCGGGCGGCGAGGCCGCCCACCATCAGGGCGGCGGCGGTGCTGCTTTGCAGGGCGGCGGTGACGCCGAGGCCGGCGAGGAAGGCGCGGGGGCGGGAGCCGAGGGCGACGCCGACGGTGCGGCGGAGGTTGGCGCCGAAGGCCCGCTCCACGCCGCGCTGCACGAGGTGCAGGCCGAAGAGCAGGAGGGCGGCCTCTCCGGCCAGTTCAATCAGAAGGCGCAGCGCGTCCAAGCCATTCTCCCCGGGGAAGGCCTTCATATAAGCGCCGGGGGCCGCGAATTACACGCTTGATGTGGAAGGACGGGCATTCGGTTTGGAAGGATGCAAGGTGGGTGGGCTTTCCGGATCGTGCCGCCTGCCGATAGGCTGCGCACGGCATTCCCGGAGGACGGCATGAGCGGGACCTATGATCGGGCTGGCGCGAAGGCGTTCGCCCGCGCCCATCTGCGGGGCATCTGGTGCGCGGCGCCCACGCCCATGCGGGCGGATCTTTCCCTGGACGAGGCGGGGTTCCGGGCGAACCTGCGGCACTGGTTCACCGAACTCGGCGTCGACGGGGTGTTCGTGGCGGGGAAGCAGGGCGAGTTCTTCTCGCTCTCGGTGGCCGAGCGGAAGCGGCTGTTCTCGGTGGCGGCGGAGGTGGCGCGGGAAACGGGCAGGCGGACGATCATGTCCTGCTCCGACCAGAACCTGGACACGGTGCTGGAGCTGGCGGCGCATGCGGAGGGCTGCGGGGCCGACTTCATCGTGGTGCACGCGCCGGTGCTGCACTTCCTGCACGAGCGGGACGAGACGCTGGTGGAGTATTACCGCCACATCGGCGAGCGCACGCCCCTGGGGATCGCGATGTGGTCGCATCCGGACAGCGGCTACCTGATGAGCCCGGACCTGTGCCTGCGGATCGCGGAGATCCCGAACGTGGTGGCGATCAAGTATTCCGTGCCGCGCCCGATGTACTCGGAGCTGTCCCGCCGCGCCGGGGAGGCGCTGCTGGTCAGCACGGCCAGCGAGGAGGAGTGGCTGGACAACATCCTGGAGCTGGGATGGCGGCTGTATCTCTGCTCCTCCCCGCCCGCCATGCTGCAGACGGCGGGCGATGCGCGGATGCGGGAATACACGGACCTGGCCTTCGCCGGGCGGGCGGAGGCGGCGCGGCGGGTTTTCGACAGCCTGGCCCCGGTGCGGGCCGCCATCCGCTCCACCAAGCCGGGGGGCAAGCCGCCCGCGCACACGAAATACTGGATGGAGCTTCTGGGGCAGGCCGGCGGGCCGGTGCGGCGGCCGATGCTGGACCTGACGGAGGCGGAGCGGGCGGCGACGCGGGCGGCCTTCGAGGGCTGCGGGCTTCGGCCGGTGCGGCAGGCGGCGGAATAGGGAGAGCTTCGATGAGGAAGCCGTTCGACTTCAAGGCGTGGATCGCGGAGAACGAGCACCTGCTGAAGCCGCCCGTCGGCAACAAGCTGCTGTTCGAGGACGCCGAGACGGTGGTGCAGATCGTCGGCGGCCCGAACCAGCGCGTGGACTTCCACGACGACCCCGTGGAGGAGTTCTTCTACCAGCTTCGCGGCGACATGGTGCTGAAGGTGCACATGGACGGGCGCATCCAGGACATCCCGATCCGCGAGGGGCAGGTCTTCCTGCTGCCCAAGCACACGCCGCACTCGCCGCAGCGGCCGCAGCCGGGATCGGTGGGGCTGGTGGTGGAGGGGCGGCGGCCCGAGGGGTCGAAGGACGCCTTCGAGTGGTACTGTTTCACGTGCAACGGCCGCGTCCACCGGATCGAGCTGGTGGTGACGGACATCGTGAAGGACCTGCCGCCGCTCTACGCCGAGTTCTACGCGAGCGAGGAGAAGCGCACCTGCCCGCATTGCGGCACGCTGCACCCGGGGAAGACGCCGCCGGAGGGCTGGGTGAGCCTGTGACCCGCCATCCCGACGGCAGCGAGGCGCCGCCGCTCCCCGAGACGCGCTTCGCGGAGCTGGACGCGGCGGCGCTGGGGCTGGAGCACGGGCGGATGTCGTTCATGGCATCGGGCACGGCATCGGGCATGGAGACGGGAGCGGAGGCGGTGCTGCTGATGCACGGCATCGGCTCCAACGCCACCGGATGGCGCTTCGTGCTGCCGGCGCTGGCGCGGCGGGCACGGGTGATCGCCTGGAACGCGCCGGGCTACTGGCTCTCGGCCGATTTCGCGGCGGAGGCGCCCCGGGCCGAGGACTACGCGCGGACGGCGGTCGCGCTGCTCGATGCGCTGGGCATCGGGCAGGCGCATGTGGTGGGCTCCTCCTTCGGGTCGATGGTGGGGGCGGTCATGGCGGCCGAGCACCCCGCGCGGGTGGGCAAGCTGGCGCTGCTGGGGGCATCGCGCGGGCAGCGCTGGAAGCCTGGGGCGGAGCGGGCGCGGATGCTGGCGATGCGGGAGGAGAGCGTGGCCGCAGGAGGCATGGCGCTGGCGCGGAAGCGCTGGGCGAACCTCGTCGCGCCCGGCACGCCGGAGGTGGTGGCGGAATGGGTGCGGCAGTCGCTGGCCGCGACGCACGCGAAGGGGCTGATGCGATCGGCGCGGGCGAGCGACGCGACGGACACGCTGGACTTCGCGCCGCGCATCGTGGCGCCGACGCTGGTGCTGGTGGGCGCCGAGGACCGGGTGAACCCGCCGGAGGTCAGCCGCGCGCTGGCCGATGCCATTCCCGGCGCCGTGCTGGAGGTGCAGCCCGGCATCGGCCACCAGGCGAAGCTGGAGGCCCCCGCCGACACCGTGGCGCGGCTGGAGCGCCATCTTTTCTGATCGCGGGGGCCAGGGGGCGAGCCCGCCCCGCGGCGCGTGCTTTCAACAGGGGACGCGCTTCCCCTTGGCATGGCCCGGAACCTGCACGGCCGTATTGCAGAGGACCCACCGCGATGTTCCGAAGACGCGTTCTGCTCGCCGCTCCCTTCCTGGTCAGCCCCGCCCTGGCGCAGCCCGCCTGGCCCGACCGGCCCGTGCGCTTCGTGGTGCCCTATCCGCCCGGAGGCGGGCTGGATGCCCTGGCGCGGGCGCTGGCGGACCGGCTGGCCGTGACCTGGAAGCAGACGGTGACGGTGGACAACCGTCCGGGCGGCGCGACCATCCCGGGCACGGACGCCGTGGCCAAGGCGGCGCCCGACGGGCAGGTGCTGCTGATGACGTCGGATTCGTCCATCACGTCGAACCCGCACATCCACGCGCGGCTGCCGCACGACCCGCTGCGCGATCTCGTGCCCGTCTCCTACCTGCTGGACGTACACCAGATGGTGCTGGTGCATCCTTCGGTGCCGGCACGGGACATGGCGGGACTGGTGGCGGCGGCGCGCGCGCGGCCGGGGGCGCTGAACTACGGCTCCTATGGGCCGGGCAGCCAGCCGCACCTGTTGTTCGAGAGCATCAAGGCAAGGGAAGGGATCGACATCGCGCAGGTGGCCTATCGCGGGCTGACGCCGGCGGTGCTGGCGACGGTGGCGGGGGAGGTGCAGGGCACGCTGGCGGGCGTCGCCTCCTCGCGCGAGTTCCTCGCGACGGGAGCGCTCCGGGCGCTGGCGGTGGGGCGGCCCACGCGGCTGCCGCAACTTCCGGACGTGCCGACGCTGATCGAGGCGGGCTACCCCGACGCCGACCCGCGAACCTGGTTCGGGCTCTTCGCGCCGGCCGGCACGCCTGGGCCACTGCTGTCGCGCATCCAGCGGGACGTGGCGGCGGCGCTGGAGGAGCCGGTGATCCGGGACCGGCACCTGCTGCCCAACGGCTATACCGTGCACGCGGCGACGCCCGAGGCCTCGGGCGCGATGATCGCCGCGGATTTCGCGGCCAAGGCGGATCTGGTGCGGGTTTCGGGCGCGCGGGTGGAATAGGGCGTAGCCCGACATGCCGGTGGCCATGTTCCGGTGGCCATGTTCCGGTGGACTGGCCGCGCGAAACTCCTTTAAGCTTCAATGAAACGAACGGAGGCTTTCCATGACGGTCCATCGCCGCGGTCTTCTTGCCTCGGGCGCCGCCCTCGGGCTGGCGCCGCTCGCCGCGTCCTCCCTGGCACGCCCGGCCCTGGCGCAGGGGGCGCCGCTGAAGATCGGCATGATCACGACGCTTTCCGGCGCGGGAAGCTATATCGGGGCGGATATCCGCGACGCCTTTCAGCTTGCGATGGACATGGAAGGCGGGAAGCTCGGCGGCGTGCCGGTGCAACTCATGGTGGAGGATGACGGACTGCGCCCCGGACAGGGCAAGCAGGTGGCCGAGCGCTTCATGAAGAACGAGCGCATCAAGCTGCTGACGGGGATCGTCTTCTCCAACGTGCTGGGCGCGGTCGCGCCGGACGTGCTGGATGCGGGGGGGATCTATGTCTCGCCCAATGCCTCGCCGTCGAACCTGGCGGGGAAGGAGTGCAGCAAGAACTTCTGGTCCATCGCCTGGCAGAACGACAGCCTGCACGAGAGCGCGGGGCAGCTGGCCACCAACCTGGGTCAGAAGCGCATGTTCATCCTGGCGCCGAATTACCAGGCGGGGCGGGACGCGCTGACGGGGTTCAAGCGGCTCTACAAGGGCACGATCGCGGGCGAGGTCTACACACGGCTCGACCAGACGGACTACGCGGCGGAGATGGCGCAGATCCGCGCGGCGGCACCGGACGGGGTCTACCAGTTCCACCCGGGCGGGCTCGGCATCGCCTTTCTGCGGCAGTACATCCAGGCCGGGCTGATGGCGAACCTGCCGATGACGCTGGCCGCCCCATCGATGGACGCGACGACGCTGGCGGCGGTGGGCGAGGCCGCGGTGGGCGTGAACCTGACCAGCCACTGGAACAGCGACTTCCCGAACGAGCCGAGCAAGCGCTTCGTGGCCGCCTTCCAGCAGAAGTTCAACCGCCTGCCGACCTTCTACGCGCAGCAGAGCTTCGATGCGGCGCTGGCGATCGGCGCGGCGCTCAAGGGCACGGGCGGCAAGGTGGACGACACCGAGGCCTTTTACCGTGCGATGAAGCCCGCGAACTTCGAGAGCACGCGGGGCAAGTTCTCCTTCGGGCCGAACAACCACCCCGTGCAGGACTGGTGGGCGCTGAAGGTGGAGAACGTTGCGGGCAAGCCGGCGCTGGTGACGAAGGACCGGGTGCTGACCGACCACGGGGACGCTTATTCCGCGCAGTGCCGGTTCTGACATGACCCCCGGCGTGGCGCTTCTGCTGGAGCAGTTGCTCAACGGCGTGCAGCTCGGCGTCACGCTGTTCCTGCTGGCGGCGGGGCTCACGCTGGTGTTCGGGATCATGGGCGTGATCAATCTCGCCCATGGCTCGCTCTACATGGTCGGCGCCTATGCGGCGGCGGTGACGGCCACCGCCACCGGCTCGCCCTGGCTGGCGCTGCTGGCGGGGCTGGCCGCCGCCGCCGCGACGGGCATGGTGGTGGAGTTCGTCGTGCTGCGGCGGTTGTATGCGCGCGACCACCTCGACCAGGTGCTGGCGACCTTCGGGCTGATCCTGTTCTTCAACGAGGGCACCGTGCTGGTCTTCGGCCGGCAGCCCCTGTTCGTGAACGTGCCGGAAGGGCTGCGCGGCGCGGTGCGGGTGCTGCCGGGGGTGGACTACCCGGTGTACCGGCTGCTGATCATCGCGGTGGGGCTGCTGGTCGCGCTGGGGCTCTACCTGCTGATCCAGCGCACGCGGATCGGGATGCTCGTGCGCGCCGGTGCCACGCACCGGGAGATGGTGCGGGCGCTCGGGGTGGATATCCGGCTTCTCTACACGCTGGTCTTCGGGCTGGGGGCGCTGCTGGCGGGGCTGGCCGGGCTGATGGCTGGCCCGATCCTTTCCGTGCAGGTGGGAATGGGGGAGCAGATCCTCATCCTGACCTTCGTCGTGGTGGTGATCGGCGGCATCGGCTCCGTGCGCGGCGCGCTGTTCGGGGCGGTGCTGGTGGGCGTGGTGGACACCCTGCTGCGCGCCTATGTGCCGGGGCTTCTGCGGCAGGTGATGGCGGGGTCTGAGGCGGACGCGCTGGGGGCGGGGCTCGCCTCGATGGGAGTCTATCTGCTGATGGCGCTGGTGCTTCTGGCCAAGCCGCGCGGGCTGTTTCCTGCTCATGCGTAGCATCATGAGGGACGAGCGGGCCTGGGCGGTGCTGCTGCTGGTGCTCGCGGCCTTCGTGCCCGTGGTGGCTCCGATGCTGGACAGCCCGGCGACGGTGACGCTCGCCACGCGGATCGCGATCTATGCCATCGCGGCGTCGTCGCTGAACCTTCTGCTCGGGGGCGGCGGGCTCGTCTCCTTCGGCCACGCGGCCTATTACGGGTTGGGCGGCTATGTCGTGGGCATTCTCTACGCGCATTACGTCTCGGGGGAGGCGTTTCTCGGCATCGTGCCCGGCACGAACGACCTTCTGGTGACGCTGCCGCTGGCCATCCTGGTGGGGGGCGTCGGAGCCCTGGTGATCGGGGCACTGTCGCTGCGAACGTCGGGCGTGCAGTTCATCATGATCACGCTCGCCTTCGCGCAGATGCTGTTTTTCCTGTTCGTCTCGCTGAAGGCCTATGGCGGCGACGACGGGCTGGCGATCCGGCGGGTGGCGCCGGTGTTCGGCATGAACCTGCGGGATCCCGCGACGCTCTACTGGATCTGCCTCGGGCTGCTGGCGACGTGGCTGTTCCTGATGGACCGCGTGTCGCGCTCGCGCTTCGGGCGGGTGCTGGCGGGCATCCGGCAGGGGGAGCGGCGGATGGCCGCGATCGGGGTGCGCACCTATCCCTACAAGCTCGCGGCCTTCGTCATCGCGGGCATGGGTGCGGCCATGGCGGGGGCGCTGATGGTGAACCAGGCGCGCTTCGTTTCTCCGGACATGATGCACTGGACCAAGTCGGGCGAGCTGATGGTGATGGTGATCCTGGGCGGGCTCGGCACGCTGGTGGGGCCGGCGCTCGGCGCGGCCGCGCTGGTGACGCTGGAATACACGCTCTCGGGGCTGACGGAGCACTGGCAGTTCATCCTGGGGCCGATCCTCGTGCTGGTCGTGCTGTTCGCGCGGGGCGGGCTGATGGGAGCGGTGCGGCAGATCGCGGGGATGCGGCGCGCGCCGGAGGCGCTGCCCGCCGGGGAGCTGCCTCCCGGTCGCGTGCAGCCGGAGGATCGGGCGGCGCCGGACATGCCCCTGCGGCCGGGGGCCGCGCCGCATGGCTGAGGAACCGGTTCTCTCCGTCCAGCGGCTGGTGAAGCGCTTCGGCGGGCTGGTCGCGACGGATGACCTTTCCCTGCAGGTGATGCCGGGGGAGCTGCACGCGCTGATCGGGCCGAACGGTGCGGGCAAGACCACCGCCATCGGACAGATCATGGGGGAGATCACGCCGGATGCGGGCGTGATCCGCTTCATGGGGGAGGACATCACGGGAATGCCCACGCCCGCACGGGTGCGGCGCGGGCTGTCGCGCACCTTCCAGATCACGCAGCTGCTGGAGGACGACACGGCGGAGGGCAACGTCGCGCTCGCCGTGCAGGCGCGGGCGGGGCACGGGTTCCGCTTCTGGCGGGATGCGGCACGCGATGCGCGGCTGCGCGATCCGGCGCGGGCGGCGCTGGCCCAGGTGGGCCTGGCGGAGGCGCGCTGGGATGTGCCCGTGGCCGATCTCTCGCACGGGGAAAGGAAGCAGCTCGAACTCGCCGTGGCGCTGGCGACCGGGCCGCGGCTGCTGCTGCTGGACGAGCCGATGGCCGGGCTGGGCGCGAGCGAGAGCCTGCGCATGACGGAGGTGCTGCGGGCGCTGAAGGAGCGCATCCCCATCCTGCTCGTGGAGCACGACATGGACGCGGTGTTCAGCCTGGCGGACCGGATCTCGGTGCTGGTCTACGGGCACTGCATCGCCTCGGGCTCGCCCCACCAGATCCGGCACGACCCGCAGGTGCGCGCCGCCTATCTCTCCGAGGAGGAGGGGGTCTGATGCTGCGGGTGGAAGGCTTGCAGGCCGGCTACGGCGCGGCGCAGGTGCTGTTCGACGTGAACCTTGCCGTGGAGCCGGGCGAGGTGGTGACGCTGCTCGGGCGCAACGGCATGGGCAAGACCACGACCGTGCGCGCCATCATGGGGCTGAACCCGCCGCGCGGCGGCTGCGTCGCGTTCCGGGGCAAGGTGGTCTCGGGGTTGCCGCCGGAGGGCGTGGCGCGGCGGGGCATCGGGCTGGTGCCGGAGGGGCGGCAGGTCTTCCCGACGCTGACGGTGCGCGAGAACCTCGTCGCGACGGCGGCCGACCGGGAGCGCGCGGCGCATCCCTGGACGCTGGAACGCGTGTTCGCGCTGTTTCCCCGGTTAAAGGAACGCGCGGGGCAGTCGGCGCGCACGCTTTCGGGCGGGGAGCAGCAGATGCTGGCGATCGGGCGGGCGCTGATGACCAACCCGCACCTGCTGATCCTGGACGAGGCGACGGAGGGGCTGGCGCCGGTGATCCGGGCGGAGATCTGGTCCACGCTGGCCGCGCTGAAGGCCGAGGGGCAGGCGATCCTGCTGATCGACAAGACGCTGGCGGCGCTGCGGCGGCTGGCGGACCGGCATACGGTGCTGGAGAAGGGCCGCACCGTCTGGAGCGGCACGGGGGCGGAGCTGGACCGCGACGCCGAGCGCGTGCGCGCCTGGATCGGCGTGTAGCAGGGGGCGGAGCATGGATCTCGACCGCGAGTACAACGCGCGCGCCACCACGCCCGAGGTGGAGGAGATCATCGCCGCCTATCGCGCGCGCACCGATGCGGCGAAGGCGGTGCTGCCGTGGTCCACGCATTCCTACGGGCCGACAGAGCCTGAGCGGCTGGATGTTTATCCCGCGGGCGCCGGTGCGCCGGTGCTGGTGTTCATCCATGGCGGGTACTGGCGGGCGCTGGATTCCGCCGATGCGGGGTCCATGGCGCCGGCCTTCGTGGCGGCGGATGTTTGCGTGGTGTCGGTGAACTACACGCTGGCGCCGGTGGCGAGCCTCGACCGGATCGTGGACGAGTGCCGGCGGGCCCTGGCCTGGGTGCACGGAAACATCGCGCGCTTCGGGGGGGATGCCTCCCGCATCCATGTGGCCGGCAGCAGCGCGGGCGGGCACCTGGCGGGAATGCTGCTGGTGGGCGGCTGGCAGGCGGCGCTGGGCCTGCCCGAGCCCGCGGTGGCGGGGGCGACGCTGTTGTCGGGCCTGTTCGACCTCCGGCCGCTGTTGGGCACGCACATCAACGGTTGGATGAGCCTGGACGAGGCCTCGGCTGTGCGGAACAGCCCGGCATTGCTGCCGCTGCCCTCAGGCCTGCCGGTGGTGCTGACCTACGGGGAGACGGAGACGAGCGAGTTCAAGCGGCAGACGGAAGACTTCGCGCGTCGGCTCGGGGATGCCGGGTGCGAGGTGGTGGTGGTGCCACCGCGGCCGCGCTCGAACCACTTCGACATCGTGTTCGACCTCGGCGAACCCGGGAATGCGCTGCACGAGGCGACGCGGCGGAGTATGGGGAGCTGAGCCTGGCCTGAGCGGGCCCCGTTCGGAATCCTGCCGGGAACGCGCGGCTGCCGCACGCGTCACCGAACTGTCACGACGGTGACCCATCGCGGGTCATGGATCGGGAGGCAGAGGGGCGCGTTTTCTCCACGCGAAGGATTTGCATCATGGCCAGGTTCCGCATGAACCGCCGCGCGGCGCTCGCCGGCGCCGGCGCGCTGCTGGCGCAGCCACGCCTCGTTTTCGGGCAGGGCGGCGCGCCCGCCGTTATCGGTAGCGACGCGGTGCGGCCGCGGGCCGAGTGGGGCGCCAGCGCCGGCGACGTTTCGGCCGACCGCGCCATCATCTGGAGCCGGGCGGACCGCACGGCGCGGATGCAGGTGGAATGGTCCACCAGCGACAGCTTCCGCGACGCGCGGCGGGTCATGGGCCCGCACGTGACGGAGGCCACGGATTTCACGGGCAAGATCGACCTGTCGGGCCTGCCGCCCGACCAGGAGGTGTTCTATCGCGTCACCTTCCAGGATCCCACGACGCCCGGCCTTGCGGCCGAGCCCGTGACCGGCCGCTTCCGCACCGTGCCGGTATCGCGCCGCGACGTGAAGTTCCTGTGGTCCGGCGACACCGTCGGCCAGGGCTGGGGCATCGACGAGAGCCGCGGCGGCATGATGACCTATGACGCCATGCGGCGCACCGGCGCGGACTTCTTCATCCATTGCGGCGACACGATCTACGCCGACAGCGTGGTGGCCGGGGAGATCCGCTATCCCGACGGCAGCCTGTCGAAGCAGCTGGTGACGCCGGAGAAGGCCAAGGTGGCGGAAACGCTGGCGGAGTTCCGCGGCGCCCACCGCTACAACCTGATGGACCGCAACGTCCGCGCCTTCCATGCCGAGGTCGCGCAGATGTGGATGTGGGACGACCACGAGGTCGTCAACAACTGGTCGAGCAGCAAGGACCTTTCGGCCAACGCGGCCTATCACGAGAAGCGCATCGGGGCGCTGCGCGCCAACGCCACCCGCGCCTTCCTGGACTACGCGCCGCTCAGGACCGATCCGGACGAGGCCGAGCGCGTTTACCGCCGCGTTTCCTACGGCCCCCACCTCGATCTCTTCATGCTGGACATGCGCTCCTACCGCGGGCCGAACACGCACAACCGGCAGGAGGCCGCGGGCGCCGAAACCGCCTTCCTGGGGGAGGCGCAGCTGCGCTGGCTGAAGGAAGGGCTGCGCGCCTCGCGCGCGACCTGGAAGGTCATCGCGGCCGACATGCCGATCGGGCTGCAGGTGCCGGACGGAAAGGACGGCGAGGGACGGCCGCTGTTCGAGGCCATCGCCAACGGCAACGGCCCGGTGCTGGGGCGCGAGCTGGAGATCGCGGACCTGCTCTCGGCCATTCGCGCGAACAACATCCGGAACGTGGTGTGGCTGACGGCGGACGTGCACTACACCGCCGCGCACCACTACCACCCCGACCGCGCGCAGTTCCGCGACTTCGCGCCCTTCTGGGAGTTCGTCAGCGGCCCGCTCTGGGCGGGCGGCTTCGGCCCCAACGCGCTGGACGACACCTTCGGCCCGGAGGTTGTCTGGCAGAAGGCGCCCGGCATGGACAACGCCGCCCCCGCCGACAACACGCAGTTCTTCGGGGAGGTGCGGATCGCCGGCGAGGACGGCGCGATGACGGTGCTGCTGCGGAACATGGCGGGCACCTCGCTCTGGGAGCGGCGGCTCACGCCGGACCGGGCCTGAGTTGCGGCCGGGCGCGCCCCGGGGAAGGGGCGCGCCCGGTCAGGGCAGGTTCTCGCGCAGGATGATCTCGCCCACCGGGCGGCCCATGCCGCACTCCGCTTCCCGGCCGGCGCGGATGTTGTCGAAGACCGTGGCGCAATCCATCAGCATGGCGCGCGGGTTCTGCGTGATCACCGCGTCCATGGTGCCGTCGATCAGCAGCGCGCGGGTGTCGGGCGTCAGGCCGTGGCCGATGAACACCGTCTCACGCTCGCGCCGGGCCTCGCGCAGGGCGCGGGCGATGCCGGCCGCGCCGCCGCCGATGTTGTAGATGCCGGCGAGGTCGGGGTGGCGGTTGAGCAGGGTCTTCGCCTGCCGGTGGTTCTTGCTCTCGTCGTCATGGCCCTCGCGCAGCCCGACCACCTCGATGGCCGGGAACAGCTCGGTGAAGAGGTGCAGGAATCCCATCTCCCGCTCCTCGTGCGCGCGGTAGCTGAGGCTGCCCGCGATCATCGCCACCTTGGCCGGGCGCGGGCCGATGAAGCGCGCCATGAGGTAGCCGGCGGTGCGGCCGGTTGAGCGGTTGTCGAGGCCCACATAGGCGGCGCGGCGCGCGTTTGCGATGTCCGAGATCAGCGTCACCGTGGGCGTGCCCGCCTCGGCGAGCGCGTTCACGGCCTCCCGCACGGCCGGGTGCTCCAGCGCCATGAAGGCGATGCCGTCGGCCTCGCGCGCGGCCTCCCGCAGGGCCTTTGCCAGAAGCTCGGGGTTGAAGCTGCGGATGAACTCGGCGCGGGCGGTCATGCCGAAGGACTCGAAGCGGGCGCGGGTCTCACCCACCAGTTGCCCGAGCATGGACAGGAAGCGGTTCGATCCCTCCGGCAGCAGGAAGACCAGTCGCATGGGTCGGCGGGCGCTGGCGGCATAGGGAAGCGTGTCCAGGATGTAGCCGAGCGCGGCGGCGGCGCGGACCACGCGCTCCACGGTGACCGGGCGGACGCCGGCGCGGCCGTGGAGCACGCGGTCCACCGTCGCGGTGGAGACGCCGGCCATGCGCGCCACGTCGGGTACGCGGGCGCGGGGCGGCAGGTCCGGTAGAGGGCTAGAATCCATCAAAATCCATCAGGAAACGTGTTTGACCGGTCGTGGAGGGTAGGCATACCTTGGGTCCAGCTCGCAATGCATCAATTTGCATCAAGAAAAATGAGGGAGGACACCATGCCGAACACCACGCGCCGCGTCGCGCTCCGCCTGGCCGCCGGCCTGCCCGTGGCGGCCCTCATCGCCTCTCCCCGGATCGCCCGCGCGGCGGAGTTCGAGTGGAAGTACGGCCACAACCTGCCCGTCACCCACCCGCTGCACATCCGCGCGCAGGAGGCGATGGAGCGCATCCTGCGCGAGACGAACGGGCGCGTGGACATCAAGATCTTTCCGAACAACCAGCTCGGCGGCGACACCGACATGCTGTCCCAGGTGCGCAGCGGGGGCATCAACTTCTTCACGCCGTCCGCGCTGGTGATCGCGACGCTGGTGCCGGTGGCCGCCATCAACGCGCTGGGCTTCGCCTTCTCCGACTACGACCAGGTCTGGAAGGCGATGGACGGCGGGGTGGGCGGCGCGGTGCGCCAGGCCATTTCCCGCGTGAACCTCTTCGCCTTCGAGAAGATGTGGGACAACGGCTTCCGCCAGATGACCACCAGCGGGCGCGCCATCCAGGGCGCGGCGCAGATGGAGGGGCTGAAGATCCGGGTGCCCGTCAGCCCGCTCTCGATCTCGATGTTCCGCGGCCTCGGCGCCTCGCCGGCCAGCCTGCAGTTCAGCGAGGTCTATTCGGCGCTCCAGACCAAGATCGTGGACGCGCAGGAGAACCCGCTGCCGATCATCCAGGTGGCCAAGCTCTATGAGGTGCAGCGGAGCTGCGCGCTGAGCAACCACATCTGGGACGGCTACTGGTTCATCGCCAACGGGCGCGCCTGGCGCGGGCTGCCAGCGGACCTGCAGCGCATCGTGTCCAACGCCATCAACGAGGCCGGGCTGCAGCAGCGGGCGGACATCGCCGGGCTGAACGCGACGGTGCGGGCCGACCTCGCATCCAAGGGCCTGTCCTTCAACGCGACCGACCCCGAGAGCTTCCGCGCGAAGCTGCGCGATTCCGGCTTCTACGGGGAATGGAAGACCCGCTTCGGCGACGAGGCCTGGGGGCTGCTCGAGGGCGCCGTCGGCAAGCTGGCCTGAGCGGACGCAACCAGATGGCCGGACACGCCCCCGCGCTCGAGACGGCCGCCCTGCCCGCGGGCGCGGCGGCGCGGCTGGCCTTCGGCTTCGACCGCATCCTCGGCGGCGTGCTGGAAGCCGCCGCGGCCGCCCTGGTGCTGGCCGAGATCGCCATCCTCGGCACCGGCATCGTCGCGCGCTACGTGTTCCATGCGCCGATCGTCTGGTCGGACGAGCTGGCCTCGATCCTGTTCCTCTGGCTGTCCATGCTCGGCGCCGTCGTCGCGCTGCGGCGGGGCGAGCACATGCGGATGACGGGACTGGTCACCCGCGTCGGGCCGCGGGCGCGCGCGCTGCTGGAGGCGCTGGCGCTGACGGCCTCGCTCGCCTTCGTGCTGCTCGTGCTGCACCACGCGCTGGAATACGCGGAGGAAGAGGCCTTCATCGTCACGCCCGCGCTGGAGATCGCGAATTCCTGGCGCGCCGCGGCCCTGCCGGTGGGGCTGGCGCTGATGATCCCCGTGGGGCTCGTGCGGCTGATGCGGCTGGGCCAGCCCATGGCGGTGGCCTGGGCCGCGATGCTGACGGCGGCGGCGGTGGCGGCCTTCTGGGTGCTTGGCCCCACGCTGAAGCCGCTGGGGCAGGTGAACCTGGTGATCTTCTTCGTCGGCATCGTGGCGGTGAACGTGTTCGCGGGCGTTCCCATCGCCTTCTCCTTCGCGCTGGCCACCTTCGGCTATCTCGCCTGCACCACCTCCACGCCGCTGCTCGTGGTGGTCGGGCGGCTGGACGAGGGGATGTCGCACCTCATCCTGCTGGCCGTGCCGCTCTTCGTGTTCCTCGGCGCGCTGATCGAGATGACGGGCATGGCCCGGGCCATGATCGGCTTCCTGGCCAGCATGCTCGGCCATGTGCGCGGCGGGCTGTCCTATGTGCTGATCGGCGGGATGTACCTCGTTTCCGGCATCTCGGGCTCCAAGATCGCGGACATGGCGGCCATCGCGCCCGTGCTGTTCCCGGAGATGAAGAAGCGCGGCGCGGAGCCCGGCGACCTCGTGGCGCTGCTTTCCGCCACCGGCGCGCAGACCGAGACGATCCCGCCGAGCATCGTGCTCATCACCATCGGTTCCGTCACGGGCATTTCCATCGCCGCGCTGTTCACGGGGGGGATGCTGCCGGCGGTGGTGCTGGGCCTCTGCCTCTGCGCCGTGGTCTGGTGGCGCTACCGCGGCGAGGACCTGAGCGGGGTGGAGCGCTATTCCTGGCAGCAGATCCTGCGCCTCGGGCTGATCGCGCTGCCGGCCATTGCGCTTCCCTTCATCATCCGCGCCGCGGTGGTGGAGGGGGTGGCGACGGCCACCGAGGTGTCCACCATCGGCATCGGCTATTCCGTGCTGATGGGGCTGCTGGTGTACCGCCAGTTCGACTGGCGCCGCATCGGCCCCATGCTGGCGGACACGGCCTCCCTCACCGGCGCCATCATCTTCATCATCGGCTGCGCCACCGCCATGGCCTGGGGGCTGACGCAGTCGGGCTTCAGCCAGAGCCTGGCACGCGCCATGGGCGCGATCCCCGGCGGCGCCTGGGGGTTCCTGGCCGTGTCGATCGTGGCCTTCATCATCCTCGGCAGCGTGCTGGAGGGCATTCCTGCCATCGTGCTCTTCGGGCCGCTGGTGTTCCCGCTGGCCAAGGCGGCGGGCGTGCACGAGGTGCACTACGCGATGGTGGTGATCTTCGCGATGGGCATCGGGCTTTTCGCACCCCCCTTCGGCGTCGGCTATTACGGCGCCTGCGCGACCAGCAAGGTGAACCCCGACGAAGGGCTCCGCCACATCTGGGGCTACATGGCCGCGCTGCTCGTGGGCCTCGTGATCGTCGCCGCCATTCCCTGGTTCTCCATCGGCTTCCTTTGAAGCGCGATTCCTCCTTCAAGCGAGACACACAGCGATGAGCCGCTTTCTCGGCCAGATCCGCCAGCTCGGCTACGTGGTGCCGGACATCGAGGCCGCCATGGACTACTGGAGCCGCGTGCTGGGCGTCGGCCCCTTCTTCTACAACCCGCGCGTGCCCATCGTGAACTACCGCTACAAGGGCGAGAGCTTCGAGCCGCACAACTCCGTGGCGCTGGCCAATTCGGGGCCGGTGCAGGTGGAGCTGATCCAGTGCCGCAACGCCGTGCCGTCCATGTACAAGGACTTCACCGATGCCGGGCACAGCGGGCTGCAGCACGTCGCCTACTGGACCGACAACTACGACGCCGACCTCGCGCGCCTGACCGCGCAGGGCTTCAAGGCGGTGATGAGCGGGGAGGTCGGCGAGCGCGGGCGCTTCGTCTACTTCGACACGCATTACCACCCGGGCACGGTGATCGAGCTGTCCGAGGTCGCGGGGCCCAAGGGGGAGATGTTCCGCCTGATCCGCGAGGCCTCCGAGACATGGGACGGCAGCGAACCCGTGCGCCCCTTCCCCGACCTGTCGAAGCTCTGAGCCGATGCGGGACGACCGCTTCCGCGCGACCTACCTGATCGAGACGCCGCTCGATCCCTCGAAAGTGGCGGAGGTGATGGCGGGCGAGCAGTCCTGCGGCACCTTCACGCGCGTGGAGGGCGAGACGGACGCCCTGCGCGAGCGCGCCCGCGCCACGGTGGTGCAGGTGGATCTGCTGGAGGAGGTGGGTTCGCCTTCCCTGTCCAACGCCTGGCTCGCGCGGCGCGGGGTCGCGGGGCCGTGGCGGCGGGCGCGGATCACCATCGAATTTCCGGTGGCGAATGTGGGCGCGAACCTCGCGACCCTCGCCTCCATCGTCGCCGGCAACCTGTTCGACCTCGGCGAGGTCACGGGGCTGCGGCTGGAATCCATCGATCTGCCGCCCGCCTATCGGCGCCGCTTTCCCCTGCCCGCGCAAGGCCTGGCGGGCACGCGGCGGCTGACGGGCGTGGAGAAGGGCGTGCTCGTTGGCTCCATCGTCAAGCCGAATGTGGGGCTGAGCGCGGAGGAGACCGCCGACCTCGTCGCGCGGCTCTGCGAGGCCGGGCTCGACTTCATCAAGGACGACGAGATCAGCGCGGACCCCGACCACGCGCCGCTGGCGCAGCGCATTCCCGCCGTGATGGCGGCGGTGCGCCGGCACCAGGACCGCACGGGCAAGCGCGTGATGGTGGCCTTCAACATCACGGACGAGACGGACGCCATGCGCCGCCACGCCGACCTCGTGCAGCGCGAGGGCGGGAGCTGCGTGATGGCGAGCCTGAACTGGTGCGGCTTCTCCGCGATCGAGACACTGCGGCGGAGCACGGACCTCGCGCTGCACGGGCACCGCAACGGCTTTGGCGCCTTTTCCCGCCACGCGCTGCTCGGCATCGGCTTCGGGGCCTATCAGGTGCTGTGGCGGCTGGCGGGGGTGGACCACATGCATGTGCACGGGCTGCAAGGGAAGTTCGCGCAGGCGGACGAGGAGGTGATCGAATCCGCGCGCGATTGCGTCACGCCGCTGGCGGGCGAGGTGGACGACCGGGTGATGCCGGCCTTCTCGTCCGGGCAATGGGCGGGCACGGCGCCGGCCACCTTCGCGGCGATCGGGCACACGGACCTGCTGTTCATGGCGGGCGGCGGCGTGATGGCGCATCCGGGCGGGCCCGCCGCCGGCGTCGCCAGCATCCGCGAGGCCTGGCAGGCCACGGTGCGCGGCGAGGCGCTGGAGGATGCGGCCGGGGGAAGCCCCGCCCTGCGCCAGGCGCTGGAGGCCTTCGGCGGCCGATGACGGCCCCGGAATACGGCTGGTACGGCGACGACTTCACCGGTGCCACCGACACGCTGGCGGAGCTGGCGCGGCGGGGGATGCGGGCGCTGCTGTTCCTGTCCGTGCCGGATGCGGGGCGGCTGGAGAAGGCGGGGCCGCTGGACGCGCTGGGCATCGCCGGGGCGTCGCGTTCCATGGCGCCCGGTGCGATGGCGCGCGAGCTGGAGGCGGTGGGGGCGTTCTTCCAGGGGATCGGCGTGCGGGCGATGCACTACAAGTGCTGCTCCACCTTCGACAGCGCGCCGGAGGTGGGCAGCATCGGCGTGGCGGTCGCGACGCTGCGGCGCTTCTTTCCCAATCCCTTCCGGCCGATCGTGGGGGGGCAGCCCAACCTCGGGCGCTTTCTCCTGTTCGCCAATCTCTTCGCGGCCGCGGGCACCGGGGGCGCGGTGCACCGGCTGGACCGCCACCCCACCATGCGCGCCCATCCCGTGACGCCGATGGCCGAGGCCGACCTGCGGCTGCACGTCGCGGCGCAGGGACTGGATGCCGCCGCGCTCGCCTATCCCGCCTATGAGCTTGGGGATGCGGCGCTGGAAGCGGTGCTGGACGAGATCCTCGCGGCCGGGCCGGAGGCCGTGCTGCTGGATGTCAGCCGGGCGGCGGACCTGGCCGTGATCGGGCGGCTGCTTCATGCGCGTGCCCGGCGAGCGCCGCTTCTCGCCGTGGGGCCGAGCGGCGTCGCGCAGGCCTGGTGCGCCGGGCGCGCGGCCGAGGCGGGCGGCACGGGGCTGGGGCCGAAATCCGGGCCGGTGCTGGTGCTGGCGGGCAGTCTTTCGCCCATCACGCGGCGGCAGGTGGAGGAGGCGCGGGGCTACCGCCGGTTGTTCGTCGATCCCGCGCGGCTCGCCGATGGCGGCGCCGAGTCGGTGGCCGCCGAGGCCTGCGGGCTTCTTGGGGCGGGGGAGGACGTGCTGATCGTGACGGAGAGGCCGGAGGGGAACGGCCTTCGCGCCGGGGACGTGGCGGCGGCGACGGCTGGGCTGCTCGCGCGCGTGGTGGCGCAGCGCCCGGTGCGGCGGCTGGGGATCGCGGGCGGCGACACCTCCAGCCTGGGCGCGCGGGCGCTGGACCTTTGGGGGCTGTCCCATGGCGGGGCGATCGCGCCGGGCGTGGCGCTCTGCCGCGGCCACAGCGACGATCCCGCGCTGGACGGGATCGAGATCATGCTCAAGGGCGGGCAGATGGGCCCGCCCGACCTGCTGGAGCGCTTCCGCGCCTGAGCGCGCGCGTCGCGTCTGGACATACCGGGGCTGCCGTCGCATGGGCGGGGCATCAAACCAGGGGATGTTCGATGGTGGAGCGGGTGATGGAAAGCGCGGTGTACCAGGAGGCGCTGCGGCATCTCTCGGCCGGGCACGGGCGCTTCGTGGAGGAGATCATCCGGCTGACGGAGATCCCGGCGCCCTTCTTCGGGGAGGAGGAGCGCGGGCGCGCCTATCTGGAGATGCTGCGCGAGGCCGGTCTCGAGGACTGCGAGATGGACGCCGAGGGCAACGTGATGGGGCTGCGGCGGGGGCTCGGGAACGGGTCGCTCATCGTGGTGGCCGCGCATCTGGACACGGTGTTTCCGGCGGGGACCGACCTGACGGTGCGGCGCGAGGGCACGCGGCTCTACGCGCCTGGCGTGGGGGACGACACGCGGAGCCTGGCGATGAACCTGGCCTTCCTGCGGGCGATGGACGCGGCGGGGGTGCGGACACGCCACGACATCCTCTTCGTCGGCAATGTCGGCGAGGAAGGCCTGGGCGACCTGCGCGGCGTGCGCTTCCTCTTCACCAAGGGGCGCTATGCCGGGCGGATCGCGGCCTTCATCTCCGTCGAGGGGCCGATGGGGATGGGGACGATCGTTTCCGGCGCCACGGGGTCGCTGCGCTACCGCGTGACCTTCCGGGGACCGGGCGGGCACAGCTTCATGGATTTCGGCATCGTCAGCCCCTCCTTCGCCCTTGCCGAGACCATGGCGGGGCTGTCGCGGATCGAGGTGCCGGCGGAGCCGCGGACCACCTTCAGCGCCAGCGTGATCGGGGGCGGGACCTCGGTGAACTCCATCCCGAACGAGGTCTGGGTGGAGGTGGACCTGCGCTCGGACTCGGCCGAGGAGCTGTCGCGCATCGACCGGGACTTCCGGGCGGTGGTGCAGCGGGCGCTGGAGGCGGAGAACGCCGCGCGCAGCACCGCCAAGGGTGCCGTGACCGTGGAGCTGAAGAAGATCGGCGACCGGCCGGCGGGCGCCATCGACCGGAACAGCGAACTGGTGGCGCATGCGACGGCGGTGGCGAAGGCGCTGGGCTTCTCGCCCAAGGTCGTCGCGAGCTCGACGGATGCGAGCATCCCGATCTCGCTCGGCATCCCCGGGATCGCGGTCAGCGCGGGAGCCGGGGCCGGGGCGCATACGCTGGAGGAATGGGTGGACGTGGAGCCGGCCCAGACGCTGCACGACATGCAGCTCGCCCTCGCGACGCTGCTCCAGACCGCCGGGATGGAGGTCTAGGCGGTAGGGCCGGGGGAGGCGGTGCCTCCCCCGGGTCTGGTTCAGGCCGCGGCCTTGATGGCGGCCTTCTTCACGTCCTCGCTGACGGCGCCCGCGAAGGTCTCGAAGTTCGCCTCGAAGCGGGACTGCAGGTCGCGCGCGGTCTTGTCGTAGGCGGCCTTGTCGGCCCAGCTCTCGCGCGGGTTCAGCACCTCGGCGGGGATGCCCGGCAGGGCCTTGGGAATGGACAGGCCGAAGAAGGGCTCCTGCACGAACTCCACCTTGGCGAGGCTGCCGTCCAGCGCCGCGCGGAGAAGGGCGCGGGTGTGCTGGATGCTCATGCGCTTGCCCGTGCCATAGGCGCCGCCGGTCCAGCCGGTGTTGACCAGCCAGACCTGGGCGCCGTCGCGCTCGATCAGCTCGGCCAGCATCTTGCCGTAGGTCTCGGGGTGGCGCGGCAGGAAGGGGGCGCCGAAGCAGGTGGAGAAGGTGGCCTGCGGCTCCTTGCCCAGGCCCTTCTCCGTGCCGGCGACCTTGGCGGTGTAGCCGGACATGAAGTGGTACATCGCCTGCGCCGGGGTCAGCTTGGAGATGGGCGGCAGCACGCCGAAGGCGTCGGCCGTCAGCATCACCACGTTCTTCGGCAGCCCGGCCATGCCGCCCTGAACCGTGTTCGGGATGAACTCGATCGGGTAGCAGGAGCGGGTGTTCTCGGTCAGCGAGCCGTCCTCGAGGTCGAGGTTGCCGCGCTCGTCGCCCACCACGTTCTCCAGCACCGCGCCGAAGCGGTGGGAGGCGTCCCAGATCTGCGGCTCGGCCTCCTTGGAGAGCTTGATGACCTTGGCGTAGCAGCCGCCCTCGAAGTTGAAGACGCCGGTCTTGGTCCAGCCGTGCTCGTCGTCGCCGATCAGCGCGCGCTCGGGGTCCGAAGACAGCGTGGTCTTGCCGGTGCCGGACAGGCCGAAGAACAGCGCCGTGTCCCCCTGCTTGCCGACATTGGCCGAGCAGTGCATCGGCAGCACGCCCTTGGCGGGCAGGATCCAGTTCATCACCGTGAAGATGCTCTTCTTGATCTCACCGGCGTAAGAGGTGCCGGCGATCGCGATGATCTTCTTGGCGAAGGAAAGGGCGATCAGCGTGGTGGAGTTGGGGCGGCCGCCGTACTCCGCCTTCGCCTCCATCTCGGGCGCGTGGAGGATGACGTAGTCGGGCTCGAAGGAGGCCAGCTCCTCGACCGGCGGGCGGATGAACATGTTGCGCGCGAACATGGCGTGCCAGGCGTTCGGCGTGACCAGGCGCACCTTGATGCGGTGCTCGGGGTCGGCGCCGGCATAGAGGTCCTGGGTGAACAGCTCGGGCTGCCCGGCGAGGTAGCCGCGGACGTCGGTGGTGAAGGTCTCGAACTTCGCGGGGTCGAGCTTCTGGTTGACCTTGCCCCACCAGATCTCCTTGGTGGTCTCGGGGTCGTCGGCGACGAACTTGTCCTGGACGGAGCGGCCGGTGTGCTGGCCGGTGACGGCCATGAAGGCCCCGTCCGCCGAGAGGCGGCCCTCGTTGCGGCGTAGCGCGTGCGTGGTCAGGCCCGTGGCCGTCAGGTTGGCGTGAAGGGTAGCGGGCGCGGCCACGCCGGTGCCGGACAGGGCTGCGGCGTTGCGGGAATCGGTCATTGTGGGCGTTTGCCTCCGGCTGGCAGGGTCCGCTGCGCGTCACGGACGAAATCACGAGGGGCCGGGATGTCTCCGGGGCCGAAGGCCAAATTACGGCCAAACCGGTGCTTTACGCAAAATAACCTACCAGTTACTTTTGCCCCTAAGCGCATGTTAATTTGGTGCGGTGCGGCAGGTGCGTCGCCGGGCCGTTTCGGTGCCGAATCGCGGTGCGGGTGGTACGGGACACGCGCCAGGGGCGATGCTTTATGGTAATGAAAGCTCAATAAAAGCCGCAAGGATCGTCCATGCCCCGCATCACCCGCCGCGCCGCCCTGGCCGGCTGCCTCGCCGCCGCCAGCCTGCTGCCCGCGGGCGCAAGGGCAGCCCTGCCCGACCGTCCTCTCCGTCTTGTGCTCGGCTTTCCGCCGGGCAGCGGGCCCGACGTGGTGGCGCGGCTGCTGGCGGACGGCCTGCGGGAGGCGCTGCCGGCCGGGGTGGTGGTGGACAACAAGCCCGGCGCGGCCGGCGCCATCGCGGCGCAGGAGGTGGCGCGAAGCGCGCCGGACGGCACGACGCTGCTGCTGGGGGAGGTCGGGCAGCTGGCGATGGCGCCCAGCACCTATGCGCGGCTGAGCTACGACCCCGCGCGGGACTTCGCGCCGGTGGCGGAGGTGGCGGCGATCGACTTCGCCTTCGTGGTGCCGGCGGCCCTGCCGGTTTCGGCCTTCGCGGACTACCTGGCCTGGGCGAAGGCGCAGCCTGGGGTGTTCATGGGCACCTTCGGGGCGGGCACGCCCGGGCATTTCGGGGCGGCGATCCTGATGGCGGGCGCCGGGCTGAAGGGGGAGGCGGTGCATTTCCGCTCCACCGGCGATGCCATGACGGCGGTGCTGAACGGTGCCGTGCAGGGGATGTTCGGCACGGTGGCGCTGGTGGCGCCGCAGGTGCGGGACGGCCGGTTGCGCGCGCTGGCGGTGACGGGGCCGGCGCGGTCCGCGCTGATGCCGGATGTGCCGAGCGTGACCGAGCTGGGCCAGCCCGACCTTGCCTTCGACGCCTGGTTCGGGCTGGTGGCACCGGCCGCGACCCCGGCGCCGCTCCGGGGGGAGCTGGAGGCGGTGGTGCTGCGGGCGCTGGGCAACCCGGCGCTGCGGGCACGGATGCAGGAGGCGGGGTTCCGCGTGGCGGCGAAGGGGCAGGCGGAGTTCGGGGCACTGATGCGGGAGGAAACGGCGCGCTGGGCCGGGGTGGTGAAGGCGACGGGGTTCCGCGCGATCGAGTAGCGGCTTTCGTGCTCAGGCCACGAAGATGCGCACCCGCACCGTGTCCGGCCGCCGTTCCCCGAAGCCCAGAAAAAGGCGGCTGTGCAGCCAGGCGTGTTCGGGGGAGGGTGTTTCGAAAACGGGGGTGGTGCGGAAATAGACGCGCTCGGGCGGGACGAATTCGCCGCGCAGCAGCCGGGCCATGTCCTCGGGGGCGGCGTGGCGGAGGCCGCGGTTGGTGACCTGCACCAGGGCGCCGTTGAGCAGCCGGACGGTGTAGCGGGCCACGATTTCCGTTACGCCATCGGCGCGGATGAGCTGGGTGTCGGTGCCGCCGGGCAGAAGCTCGCCCTCCAGGTGGGGGCCGGCGATGCGGCCACCCAGGATGGGCACCACCCGCCGTTCCCCGCCGGGCACGGGGCCGATGACGATGGGCGTGGCAACCTCGCAATCCAGTTGCGCGACGAAGTCTTCCTCGCGGCCGGTCACGGCACGCCCTCGGGGGCGGGGTCAGGGCCAGGGCCGAGGTCGGGCTTCGGGCCGGGTTTCGGCGTGGGCGCCACGCCCTCGCCCGGTGCGGGGCGAAGCTCGGCCTGGCGCAGGCGGTGGGCCCTGGCGAAGCCCAGCACCATCTGCCCGCCCATGGGTTTGATCCGCCAGAGGCCGAAATCGGCGAAATCCGCGTAAAGCTCGGCATAGGGGTGGCGGGCGAGCCAGACGGCCTTCAGGCCGGCGTCCTCAATCGGCTCGGCCAGGCCGGTGACGGTGACGCGCGGCGTGGTCTGGGGGTTCGGCCCGTCCGGCTCGCCCAGGAAGAGCAGGGCGCAGCGCGGGTCGCGCGCGAGCTGCCGGGTGTGCTCCGACAGGGTGGAGAGCCAGAGCAGCACGGCGCCGTCCTCCGCGATGGCGGGGGTGACGAGGGAGGCGAAGGGCTGGCCGCCCTCCCCAGCCGTGGCGAGGGTGGCCGCGGAGGCGGCGCGCATCAGGGCGCGGGCCGGGATGCCGTTGTCGGGTGTGCCGTTGTCATGGGTCCTGTCGGCCGGGGCGGGGCCCTGGACTTCCTGGGCCCCCCCGTCTCCCGGTGCGCGCTCGGTCATGGCATCCTCCCGCCATATTCGGGGCCCATACAGGCCCGTCCGCCTCGTCTTTGGCCCGTGAAGGACGTCCGATGCCCCATACCATCGCCCTGGTGGATGACGACCGCAACATCCTCACCTCCGTTTCCATGACGCTGGAGCAGGAGGGATTCACGGTGCGCACCTACACCGATGGGGAAAGCGCGCTGCAGGGGCTGCTGGCGCGGCCGGTGGACCTGGCGGTGCTGGACATCAAGATGCCGCGCATGGACGGCATGGAGCTGCTCCAGCGCCTGCGCCAGCGCAGCGGGATGCCCGTGATCTTCCTCACCTCCAAGGACGACGAGCTGGACGAGCTGATGGGGCTCCGGCTGGGGGCGGACGACTACATCACCAAGCCCTTCTCCCAGCGGCTGCTGCTGGAGCGGATCCGGACGCTGCTGCGCCGCAACGAGGCCAGCCGGGCGGAGGGCTCGGGCACGCCCCAGGGCGGCGTGATCGCCCGCGGAGACCTCGTGCTGGACGAGACCAAGCACACCTGCACCTGGAAGGGCGAGCAGGTGCAGCTGACGGTGACGGAGTTCCTGCTGGTCAAGGCCCTGGCGACGCGGCCGGGCATGGTGAAGAACCGCGACCAGCTCATCGACGCCGCCTATGGCGAGAACATCTACGTGGACGACCGCACGATCGACAGCCACGTCAAGCGCGTGCGGAAGAAGTTCCGGGCGGTGGACGACAGCTTCGGGCAGATCGAGACGCTCTACGGGATCGGGTACCGCTACAAGGAGGCCTGAGGGGAACCCAATCCCCCCGGCCCGCGCCGGCCGGTCCTTTCCACCTCGTTGCGGAATGCTTGCCGCGCGCGCCGCCATCGTTGCAGAATGCGGTGGATGAGGACGTAAAGGCGGTCTCGCCGCCGAGCGGGGAAAGCATGCACCGTTTCACGGGCCTGGCCTGGCTCGCGCTCGCTTTCATGGCCACGGCTGGCCTGACTCTTTCGGGGCCCGCTTCGGCGCAGCCGGCGCAGGATCCAGCCATGCGCGGCCGCTACCTCGTCGAATCCATCGCGGGATGCGGCAACTGCCACACACCGCAGGGGCCGGACGGCAACCTGCCGGGCCTGACACTCGCCGGCGGGATGGTGTTCGACGAGAAGCCGTTCCGCGCCGTCTCCTCCAACATCACGCCCGACCCCGAGACGGGCATCGGCCGCTGGACCGATGCGCAGATCATCCTGGCGATCCGCGAGGGCAAGCGGCCGGACGGCACGATCATCGGCCCGCCCATGCCGATCGAGCTCTACCGCGGCCTGTCGGACCGCGACGTGGCGGCCATGGTGGCCTATCTGCGCACGGTGCCGCCGGTGCGGAACGCTGTCGCGCCGAGCGAGTACCGGATCCCCCTGCCGCCCGCCTATGGGCCGGCGGTGGCGAGCGTGCCGGACCCGCCCGCGGACGACCCGGTGGTGCGCGGGCGCTACCTCGCCGGCCCGGTCGGCCATTGCGTCGAGTGCCACACGCCGATGGGCGAGGGCGGCCGACGCGACTGGTCCCGGATCGGCGCGGGTGGGCAGACCTTCGAGGGACCCTGGGGCGTATCGGTCGCGCGCAACCTGACCTCCCATCCGGAGGCGGGCCTGGGCGGCTGGAGCGACGCGCAGATCCACCGGGCCCTGCGGCAGGGTGTTTCGGCCGATGGGCGACGCCTTTTTCCGCCCATGGGGTTCCAGTACTACGCAAAGATGAACGACGACGACATGCGCGACCTCGTCGCCTACCTGCGTTCGCTGCCATCTCTCCCCTGACGCGTCCGGATGGCCACGGAGCCCCGCTGCAGCCGCTGGGCGCGTGCCACATCGTCGCCGCCTTCCTGGCCTGACCGCGCCGCTGATTTCGTCCTATGCTGCGGCCATGCCGGATGCCAGCGGACCCGTTACGACCGACCTGCCCCCTGCGGTTCCGATGGAACGGCGGCGGACAAGCCGGCGCTTCTCGCCGCTGCTGCGGCGCATTCTGCTGGTGAACATGCTGCCGCCTTTCCTGCTGGTGGCGACGCTGCTCTACCTCGACCAGTACCAGGACGGGCTGCTGGCGGCGGAAGTGCAGGGGCTGCGGACCCAGGCCCGCATCTACGCCAACGGCATCGCCGAGGCCGGCGTGCGCATCCAGGACGATCGCGCGACCCTGGTGCCGGAAATCGCGCGTCCGCTGCTGCGCCGGCTGACCGAGCCGAGCACGGGCACCCAGGCGAAGCTTTTCGACAACAACGGCCTGCTGGTGGCTGACAGCCGCGTGCGGGAGGGTCCGGGAGGCGCGATCGTGACCGAGCCGCTGCCGGCGCCGAGCCAGCCGGGACCGGTGGCGGGGGTGATCGGCCGGATCTACGAGCGCGTGCTGGACTGGTTTCCCCGTCCCCGCGTGCGCGGCCCCGCCGTGGTGGTGGACGAGACGCCCGGCGCCGCCTCCTTCGACTGGCAGCCGGACCTCGGCCCCGACCGGCGGGAGGAGCTGCGGCTGGCGCTGGAGGGGGGCGTGAACCCCTATGTGCGGCGCACCGCGGACGGGCGGCTGCTGGTGTCGGTGGCCGAGCCGGCGCGGCGGGCGAACCAGCCCGTGGGCATCGTGCTGCTGACCCGCGAGGCGCGGGAGGTGGACCAGCGGGTGATGGAGATCCGGGGCTCCGTGCTGGCGCTCTTCGCCATGGCGCTGGCGATCACGGTGGCGCTGTCCCTCTACCTGACGCGCACGCTGGCCTCGCCGATGCTGGAGCTGGCGGGCTCGGCGGCCTCCATGCGGCAGGGCAAGGGGCGGGGCGGCTCGGTGCCGGCGCCGCTGATGGCGCGGCAGGACGAGATCGGCATCCTGGCCCGCGCGCTGCAGAGCGGCACCAACGCCCTCTGGGCGCGGGTGGACAGCAACGAGCGCTTCGCGGCCGATGTGGCGCACGAGCTGCGCAACCCGCTGACCTCCGTGCGCTCGGCCATCGAGACGTTGCGGCGGGTGGAAAACCCGGACCAGCAGAAGCGGCTGCTGGCCATCATCGCCGAGGACGCGGTGCGGATGGACCGGCTGATCGGCGACATCGCCGACAGCTCCCGCGTGGATGCCGAGCTGTCGCGCGCGGTGTCGGAGCCGGTGGACATCGCGCCCATCCTGTCCACCCTCGCGGAGCTGCAGGCGGCGACGCGCGGGGAGAACGACCCGCTGATCGAGCTGGACGCCCCGGCCTCGCTGGTGGTGCGGGGCGTGGAGGGGCGGCTGGTGCAGGTGCTGCGGAACCTGCTGGGCAATGCGCTCTCCTTCTCCCCGCCCGCGGGCCGCGTGCGGGTGCGGGCCAAGGTGACCGGGGCGGTGGCGGAGATCGCCATCGAGGACGAAGGGCCGGGCATACCGGAGGCCAAGCTGGAGGGGATCTTCGACCGCTTCTATTCCGAGCGTCCCCAGGGTGAACGCTTCGGGCAGCACTCGGGGCTGGGGCTGTCGATCTCCCGCCAGATCGTGGAGGCGCTGGGCGGACGTATCATGGCGGAGAACCGGCGCAACCCGGATGGCGGCGTGGCGGGGGCGCGCTTCGTGGTGCGGCTGCCGGTGGTTTGAGGCAGGGGCGCGGGACCGCATCGGCCCGCGCGGCATCGATGGCCGGGGCTGCCGGGGCCCTGCGGTGCAAGGCGCTGCCGGGGTCTTGCGCGGCACATTCCGGGGAACGCGCCGCTTCGGAAGCCCGTGGCGCCTCAGTCCACGCGCGCGCCGGATGCGCGCACGATGGCCGGCCAGCGCGCCGCCTCGGCCCGCACCAGGGCCGCGAAGTCCTCGCGGCTGCCCGAGGCCAGCTCGAAGCCCTGGGCGCGGAGATTGTCGGCGACCTCCGGCTTCGCCATGGCCGTGCGCGTTTCCGCGTGCAGGCGGGCCAGGATGGGCTCGGGCGTGCTGGCGGGAGCGAGCAGGCCCTGCCAGGTCACCACCTCGAAGCCGGGGAAGCCGCTCTCGGCCACCGTGGGCACCTCCGGCAGCGCCGGGCTGCGCGATGCGCCGGTGACGGCCAGGGCGCGGATGCGGCCTTCCCGGATGTGCTCGATGGCGGCGGGCAGGGTGACCAGCAGGCTGTCGATGTGGCCGGCCACCAGGTCCACCACGGCGGGGCCGCCGCCGCGATAGGGAACATGGGTGGTGTTGAAGCCGAGCGTCTGCCCCAGCAGGATGCCGCCCAGGTGCCCGATGCTGCCGTTCCCCTGGGAGGCCAGGGTGACGGCCCCGTCCATCTCCTGCGCCAGACGGCGGAAGCCGGCGAGGTTCCGGGCCTCCAGGCCGTTCTTCACCACCAGCACCTGCGGCGCGCGCACCAGCTCGGCGACCGGCGCGAAGTCGCGCACGGGGTCGAAGCCGATCTTGGAATAAAGCGAGGGATTGATGGTCAGCGGGTCGGAGCCGATCAGCAGGGTCAGGCCGTCCGGCTTGCTGCGTGCCGTCAGCTCGAAGGCGATGTTGCTGCCGGCGCCGGTGTGGTTCTCCACCACCACGGGCTGGCCGAGCGGGCCGGTCAGCGCCCGGGCGACGCTGCGGCCGAGGATGTCGAGGCTGCCGCCGGGGGCCACGGGCACGATGATGCGGAGCGAGCGGTCGGGCCAGATGGGCTCGTCCGCCTGGGCGCGGGCCGGGCGGGCCATGGCGGGCGCGGCGCCGAGGGCCAGGGGGGCGGACAGGCTGGCGGCGAGGGCGAAAAGGCGGCGGCGGGACAGGTCGCTCATGGGAATTCCGGAGACCACAGTCAGTTTGGAGTTGGTTTTTCTCCCACCCCAGGGTTATTACGCAACAGAAAGATTGTCTTGGCACCTATGCACTCCTGGGGAGATGGATTTTGCCCGTAGCGGGAATGGTGGAGATGGACCCGACGGACCGCGCGATCCTGCGGCTGATCCAGCGCGACGCGTCCCTCTCGCTGGCGGCCATCGCGACGGAGGTGGGGCTGACACCCACGCCCTGCTGGAAGCGCATCCGGCGGCTGGAGAAGGCGGGGGTGATCGCCGCGCGCGTGACGCTGCTGGACCCGGCGCGGGTGGGGCTGCCGCTCTCGGTTTTCGTGGCGCTGGAGATCGGAGACCATTCCGCGGACTGGATCGAGGGCTTCGCCGCCTCGGTGGCCGCCATGCCGGAGGTGCTGGAATGCTGGCGGATGGGCGGCGACGTGGACTACCTGCTGCGGGTCGCGGTGGCGGACATGCCGGCCTATGACGCCTTCTACCGGCGGCTGACGGCGACCGTGCCGGGGCTGCGCAACGTGACCAGCCGCTTCGCGATGGAGCGGGTGAAGGGCACCACGGCGCTGCCGGTGTGAGGAATCCCGCGCCGCCCCATGGCCCCGCGGCCCGGCCTCATGTCGGGCGACCTCGTTGCACTCGGTTGCCCGGCCAATCCCGCTGCCGCATAACCGCTCCGTGACAAGCGCCGCCCCGCACCCCGTCCTGATCGCGCCCTCCCTCCTGGCCGCCGACTTCACCCGCCTGGGCGAGGAAGTCCGGGCCGTGGAGGCCGCGGGCGCCGACTGGCTGCACCTCGACATCATGGACGGGCATTTCGTGCCCAACATCTCCTTCGGCCCGGCCCTGGTGCGCGCGCTGCGCCCGCTGAGCCGCATGCCCTTCGATGTCCACCTGATGATCGCCCCGGCCGACCCCTATCTCGCGGCCTTCGCCGAGGCGGGGGCGGACCTGATCTCGGTCCATCCCGAGGCCGGGCCGCACCTGCACCGCTCGCTGCAGACCATCCGCGCGCTCGGCAAGAAGGCGGGCGTGGTGCTGAACCCCGCAACGCCGGTCGAGAGCGTCGCCCATGTGCTGGACCTCGTGGACCTGATCCTGGTGATGGCGGTGAACCCGGGCTTCGGCGGGCAGTCCTTCCTGGACAGCCAGCTTTCCAAGATCGCGACCCTGCGCGGCATGATCGAGGCCAGCGGGCGGCCGATCCACCTGCAGGTGGATGGTGGCGTCACGGCCCGCACGGCGCCCCTCTGCATCGCGGCGGGGGCGGATGTGCTGGTGGCGGGCACGGCGGTTTTCGGGGCGGCCGACCGCGCGGCGGCGGTGGCGGCGGTTCGCGGGGGCGCGGCATGAGCGGCAACTGGCTTCGCGGCGCGCGGCGCACCCTTTCCGGGCTCAAGCCCATCCGGGTGCCCGAGGCGCCCTCCCGCGCCTTCCGGGACCTCTGGCCCGGGGATGCCGCGCGCGGGCAGCGCCTTCTGCAGGGGGAGATGGAGGTGGCGGGCACCGTGCGGCCCCTGCCGGACGATCCCAGCGCCTTCGGCCCCGGGGCGGGCAGCCCCACCTGGCGCACGGCGCTGCACGGCTTCGCCTGGCTGCGCGACCTGCGGGCGCTGGGCACGGATGCCGCCCGCATGCACGCGCGCGACATCGCCCGCGCCTGGCTGGAGGCGCCGGGCACCGACCCGCTGGCGGCCACGCCCGAGGTGACGGGAGCGCGGCTCTCGGCCTTGCTCGGCCACTGGGACTTCACCGCGGCCACGGCGGAGGACGGGTTCCGGCGCGCGCTGATGACCCGGCTGGCGTCGGACGCCCGCATGCTGGTGGCGAGCCTTCCGGCCGAGGCGCGGCACCGGGGCGCGCTGGTGGCGCTGAAGGGCGCGCTGGCGGCCGCCGTGGCGCTGGAGGAGGAGCCCTGGCTGTCCCGCTGCCTCCGGCTGCTGCCGGCCGAGATCGACCGCCAGATCCTGCCGGACGGCGCGCATGTGGAGCGGAGCCCCGGCATCCTGCTGCTGGCCCTGCAGGACCTGATCGAGATCCGCAACCTGCTGCACGGCGCGGGCATCGAGGCGCCGCCGCACCTTTCCCACGCGCTGGACCGCGCGGCGCCCGCGCTGCGGCTGTTCCGCCACGGCGACGGGGGGCTGGCCGCCTTCAACGGCACGCGGGAGGAGGCGGCGAGCCTGCTGGACTTGGTGCTGACCCAGGCGCAGGCGCGCGGGCGGGCGCCGCTGATCCTGGGGGATGCCGGGTTCCAGCGCCTCCAGGCCGGACGGACGCTGGTGATCGCCGATTGCGGCGCGCCGCCGCCCAAGGGTGGTTCCCCCGGCCCGGGCGGGCTGCCGCGCGGGGCGGACCGCCACCACCACGCGGGAACCCTGTCCTTCGAGATGTCCGTGGGGCGGGACCGCATGATCGTGAACTGCGGCGCGGCCCCGGCGGCGGAGGGCGCCTGGCGGGACGCGATGCGCGCCACCGCCGCCCATTCCACCCTGACCCTGGCCGACACCAACAGCAGCGAGCTGACCGAGGAGGGCCTTGGCCGCCGCCCCGAGCACGTGGAGGCCGAGCGCCACGAGGCCAGCGGCGCGCAGTGGCTGGAGGCGACGCATGACGGCTGGCGGCGCGGCTTCGGCGCCCTGCACCGCCGCCGCCTCTACCTCGCGGAATCCGGGGACGACCTCCGGGGCGAGGACCTGGTGGAGGCGGAGCAGCCCCCGGCCTTCGCGGTGCGCTTCCACCTGCACCACGCGGTCACGGCCATTCCGCACGAGGATGGCGGATCGGTGCTGCTGCGCCTGCCCTCCGGATCCTCCTGGCGGCTTCGGGCACGGGGCGGGGTGGTGAGCGTGGAGGACAGCGTGCAGCTCTTCGGGGAAGCGCGGGCGACCCGGCAGGTGGTGGTGTCCGCCGAGGCCGGCTCGGGCGGCATCCAGTGGGCGATCGGGCGGGTGGCGGCGGGCGAGGGCTAGCCTCAGCCCAGGAGGGCGGCGGCCAGGTTCACCGCGGCGGCCACCACCACGGCGTTGAACAGGAACGACAGGGAGGCGTGGCCGAGCACCATGCGGCGCATCCGGGCCGTGCGGGTCGTCACGTCCGAGACCTGGGCGGTCATGCCCACGGTCATCGCGAAGTAGAGGAATTCGGGGAAGTCCGGCCGGTCGTTGCCGGGGAAGTCCAGGCCCTCCCCGCGCAGCCAGTGCACATGGGCGTAGTGGTGGGCGAAGAGCACCTGCACGAAGAGCCATGACACCACCACCGTGCCGCCGGCCAGGACGGCGGCGCCCCCGGCCTGGGGCGTGCCCTTGGCGGCGGCGAGGTCCGCGACCACGGCAGCCAGGGCCGCCAGCGAGGCGAGGGTGCTGAGCAGCAGGATCGCCCACTGGTCCGCGTCCAGCTCCGCCGCGCGGCGGGCGAGGGCCTCGGGTTCGTCGTCCCACAGCGTGGCGGTGATGGACACGGCGTAGCACAGCGCCGAGGCGTTCCAGGCGGCCAGCGTGGCGCCGGTGCCGCGGGCGCCCAGAACCCAGGCCAGCAGGCCCGCCCCGACCCCCACGGCCAGGGCCGTCAGCAGGATGGGGCGGCGGCCCAGGCTGGGGAGCATCATCGGCGGAGCATCACGGGCGGGTCGGTGCCGGCTCCCCGATGGGTGCGACCTCGCCGGTCATGCCGGCCAGCACCTCGGCCACGTGGCGCACGCGCAGGTCGCTGCCTTCGCGCTTGAGGCGCCCGGCCATGTTCAGCAGGCAGCCGAGATCGCCCGCCAGAAGGGTGTCGGCGCCGGTGGCGCGGATGTCGGCCACCTTGTCCGTGACCATGCGGGTGGAGATGGCCGGGTACTTCACGCAGAAGGTGCCGCCGAAGCCGCAGCAGAGCTCCGGTTCGGCCAGTTCCTTCACCGTCAGCCCGGGCACCCCGGCGAGCAGGCGGCGGGGCTGGGCGCGCACGCCCATCTCCCGCAGGCCCGAGCAGCTGTCGTGGTAGGCCGCGACGCCGTCATAGGCGGGGCGGGGGGCGGTGAAGCCCATCACGTCCACCAGGAAGGAGGTCAGCTCGTGCGTGCGGGCGGCCAGGGCCTCGGCCTTGCCGCGATAGGCCGGGTCGTCCTCGAACAGGGAAGGATAGTGGTGGGCGATCATGCCGGCGCAGGAGCCGGAGGGGGCCACCACGTGGTCGAAGCCGAGAAAGGCGTCGATCACCGGGCGGGCGAGGTCGCGCGCGGTGGCGCGGTCGCCGCTGTTGTAGGCGGGCTGGCCGCAGCAGGTCTGGGTGGAGGGGACCTCCACGAGGCAGCCCGCTTCCTCCAGCAGCCGGATCGCGGCGAAGCCAACGCTCGGGCGGTAAAGGTCCACCAGGCAGGTGACGAAGAGCGCGACGCGGGGCTTTGTGTCGGACATCGGGTGCAAGATAGGCGCGCGGCGCGGCGCAGCCAACGGCCGGCGCTCAGCGCGGGCGCAGCACCCAGATCCGCCCGGTTTCGCGCATGCGGCCCGCGGCCAGGCCCGCTTCCTCGCCCCATCCCCAGAACAGGTCGGCCCGCGTCGCGCCGCGGATGGCGCCGCCGGTGTCCTGGGCCATCACCAGCCGCTCCATGGGCGCGCCGGTCAGGGGGTGGCGGGTGGCGATCCAGACGGGCAGGCCGAGCGGCACATGGGCGCGGTCCACCGCCACGGAGCGGCCGGGCGTGAGGGGAGCGCCGAGGGTGCCGGCCGGGCCGCCGGCGGCGGGCAGGTCGTCGCGCCAGCGGAAGAACACCCAGGACCGGTTGGCATCCATCAGCGCGCGGGCCTCGGCGGGCGGGGCGGCATGGAGCCAGGCGCGCAGGGACTGCATGGACACCTGTTCGCGGGTCATGGCGCCGCGCTCG
>Ga0210040_10001225_pt1 | contig 39602 bp, 36 predicted proteins | sample CryGeyCG12114_NA_FD_185462 | JGI IMG/M metagenome (GOLD analysis project Ga0210040, IMG submission 185462) | Groundwater microbial communities from aquifer - Crystal Geyser CG19_WC_8/21/14_NA (SPAdes) (version 2) | ecosystem: Environmental > Aquatic > Deep subsurface > Groundwater | place: USA... | reverse complement strand
TCGAGCGTCACCTGCCGCAGGGTCCCCCGCGCCGCGTCCAGCAGGTGGGTCACCGCGGCCGGCGTCGGGTCGACGAGCGCCTCCGGGCTGTGCGCGCCCTTGCGCTCGACGGCGAGGAACGGCCCCTCGAGGTGGCTGCCGAGCACGTGCGGGTGCTCCTCGACGAGGTCGGCGACCGCCGCCAGCCGCTCGGCGAGGACCTCGACGGCGTCGGAGACGAAGCTGACGACGCGGCGGGTGGTGCCGTGCTCGCGGTGGGCGGCCGCCGCGGCGAGCACCGCGTCCGGGCCCTCCTCGTGCGCGGCTCCGCCGCCGCCGTGGCCGTGCAGGTCCACGAACCCCGCCGTCAGCAGCGCCCCCTCGGCGTCCACGACCTCGGTCCCGCTCCCCCGCGCGTGCTCCTGCCAGCCCGCGCCGACCCCGCGGGCGACGACCTCGCCGTCGCGGACCGCGACCCAGGCGCCCGGCTGCGCGCCCGCGGCCTCGACGAGGGTCGCGGAGTGCACCACGACGTCCTCCGCGGGGGCCCCGACCACGGTGCCCGCGCCCCTCCCCGCTCCCGCGCTGCTCACCGGACGTCCGCAGCGCTGCGCCGCGACACCGTCCGCCCGGACAGCCGCGAGGCGGCCGCCGGGTCCAGCAGCACGAGCACGTCCTGGAAGGTCCGCAGCGCCGACGCGGGGCACGCCGGGGAGACCTCGCCCTCCAGCGCGGCCCGCACGGCGTCCGCCTTCCCCGCCCCGCGGGCGATGAGGACGTGGCGGCGGGCGCGGGCGATGGTGGCGATGCCCTGGGTCACCGCGCGGCGCGGCACCTCCTCGGCGGTGGCGAAGAAGCGGGCGTTGTCCGCGACGGTCCGCTCCGCCAGGGCGACCACGCGCGTGCGGGAGGAGAAGGGCGAGCCCGGCTCGTTGAAGCCGATGTGGCCGGTGGCCCCGATGCCGAGCAGCTGCACGTCGACGCCGCCGCGCTCCTCGAGCGCCCGCTCGTACTCGGCGCACGCGGCGTCCAGGTCCGCGGCCGCGCCGTCGGGCACATGCACGCGCCGCGGGTCCAGGCCCAGCGGCGCCCGCACCTCGCGGTCGATCACGGCGGCGTAGCTCTGCGGGTGGCCGGGGGGCAGGCCCACGTACTCGTCGAGCGCGAACACCTCCACGCCGTCCCAACCCGGCCCGTCCTCGCCCGGCCCTCCCCCGCCCGGTCCTCCCGGGGCGGCCAGGCTCGTGTACACCGGCGCCGGGGAGGAGCCCGTGGCCACCCCGAGGGTCCGCAGCCGCCCCGCCGCCAGCTCGTCGGCGACCAGCTGCGCGGCGCGTCGCCCGATCTCCTCGGCGCCGGCGAGCACCTCGACCTCGAGCCTCACTTGACGCTCCCCTGGGCCACCGACCCCTGCAGGCGGCGCTGGAAGACGAGGTAGACGACGAGCACCGGCACGATCGTCGTGACGGCGCCCGCGAAGAGGGCCCCGAAGTCGACGGAGTACCCCGCCTGCGAGGCGAAGGACGCCATGCCCTGGGTCAGCACGTAGTTGCCCTGGTCGGAGTTGAGGACCACCGGCAGCAGGAACTGGTTCCAGAGCCCGACGAAGTTCAGGATGGCCACCGCCGCCATGCCGGGGCGCGCCATCGGCAGCATGACCTGGAAGAAGGTCCGCCACTCGCTCGCGCCGTCGATGGACGCCGCCTCCGCCACCTCGGCCGGCAGGTCCTCGAAGAAGCTCACGAGGAAGAAGACGGTGAAGGGGTAGGCGTACGCCGTGTACGCCGCGACCAGGCCCGGCAGCGTGTTGAGCAGACCCACCTGCTGGAGGATGAAGAACAGCGGCACGACGGCGAGGAAGATCGGGAAGGTCAGCCCCGCCACGACGAGCGTGCGCACCGCACCCCGACCGGGGAAGGGGAAGCGCGCCAGCACGTAGGCCGACATCGACCCCAGGAGCATCGTCAGCACGAGGGCTCCGGTCACGACGAGCACGGAGTTGAGGAAGTACCGCCCGATCCCCGCCAGCGTCCAGGCGTTGACGTAGTTCTCCAGGTGCAGCGACGTCGGCAGCGAGAACGGCGAGGCGAAGATCTCCTGCGTCGTCTTGAAGGACGACACGAGCGTCCAGAGCAGCGGCGCGACGACCAGCACCGTCCAGACGACGAGGACGGCCTGCGACGCGGCCCCGACGGCCCTGTCCCCGCGGCGGCCGCCCCGGGGGTTCTCGCCGCGCTCGGGCCCCGTCGTCCGCGCTCCCCCAGCGGTCCGGTCGACGACCGCGCTCATCCGCGCGCACCTCCCCGCACGCCGAGCAGCCGGAAGACCGCGAAGACGAGGCCGACGAAGAGCAGCGTCACCAGTGCGAGGACGACGCCCATGGCGCACGCGACGCCGAACTGGCCCTGGGAGAACGCGGTCGAGAAGATCTGCTGCGTGACGACGAGCGTGGAGCTGTCCGGGCCCCCGTTCGGGTTGAGCGCCTGCATGTAGACGAAGGCGTCCAGGGCGAGGATCCCCATGTAGACGTAGGCGGTGCGGACGCTGCCGGCGATGGCGGGCAGCGCGATGCTGAGCGCGGAGCGGACGCGACCCGCGCCGTCGAGGCGCGCGGCCTCGAACAGCTCGGGGTCGATGCCCTGGATCGCCGCGACGAACAGCACCATGTAGAAGCCGATGAACGCCCAGACGATGACGGCGATGGTCGCGCCCATGGCGGTGCCGACGTCGCCCAGCCACGCGAAGTCGGTGAACCGGTCCAGGCCGACCGCCGTGAGCACGCCGTTGAGCAGCCCGCCCGAGGGGTCGTAGATCTGGGCCCAGATGATGCCGATGACGATGGCCGGCACCACGTAGGGGAAGAAGGAGACGACCCGGTAGAACGCCGTCCCGCGCATCCCCCGCACGGAGCCGGCCGTCGACCCGCCGAAGGTGAGCAGGCAGGCCAGGGCGAAGCTCGCCACCATGACCACCGCCGGCACGACGACGAGCAGGGTCAGGCTGTTGCCGAGGGCGGTGCGGAACTGGCCGTCCGAGGCGAGCCGGGCGTAGTTCCCGAGGCCCACGAAGGGCTGCTCCGGGCTGAACCCCGTCCACGCGGTGAGCGAGTAGTACGTCGCCTGGGTGAAGGGGTACAGGACCATCAGCACGTAGAAGCAGAACGGCAGCCCCAGGAAGACGACCATGAGGCTGATCCGGTCCCAACCGGCCCGACGACGCCGAGCCGGCGTCCTGCCGCGGCGGGGAGAGCCCCCCTGCGGCGTCCCGGCCGCCGGGACCGCCGCCGTCGTCGGGCCGGTCTGGGTCATCAGCTCACCTGGACCTTGACGACCGAGTCGTCCTCGCGGATGCGGTCGAAGAGCTCCTGCATGCCCTGCGCCAGCGCCGCGGCGTCGGAGGCGCCCGACAGGAAGCTGTTCCAGAGCACGTTCACGTCCTGCGTCATGCCGTACGTGGCGACGAGGTTGTAGTTGAAGGTGTCGGTGCCGGCGGCCTCCAGCATGGCCACCTGCGACGCGAGGGCCGTCGAGCCGAAGGCGTCCTCGGGGACGGTGCCCGAGACGATCGTCGAGGCCAGCTTGGTGCGAGCGAACTCCGTCGCCGTCTCCGGCGAGAGCATGACCCGCAGCATCTCCTTGCCGCCGGCGGCGTTGGCGCCCTGGGTCGGGACGACGAAGGGCTCGTTCGGCGTGTTGTTGATGGCTGCGTAGGGCATCGCCGCGTCGGCCGAGACGCTCGGCGCCGGGGCGCCGGTCATCTGGAAGTCGTCGGCCGTCGCGTCGGCCATCTCGTTCTCGATCCACGAGCCCGAGGGGTAGAGCAGCGCCTCCTGCGCCTGGCTCCACTGCGCCTGCGCCTGCGTGAACTGCGTGCCGGCGCCACCGGGGCGCATGTACCCGCGGGAGACGACCTGCTCCATCGCCGCGAGCACCGCCGTGATGGCCTCGCCGCTCCAGGCGTCGGGCTGGAGGTTGGCCATCTGCAGGCGGACCTCGTCCCCGCCCTCCTTGATGGCCGAGTCCAGCGCCAGCGTCAGGTAGTACGACGCCGCCTCCTCGCCCCACGTGAACAGGTAGAGGCCCTGCTCCTGCGCGGCGGCGCCGAGCTCGAGCGCCTCGTCCCACGTCGTCGGGGGGGTCCACCCGTTGGCGTCGAACAGCGTCTTGGAGTACCAGAGGGCGTAGACGGTGAGGACGTAGTTGATGGCGACCAGGCGCCCGTCGTACTCGCCGACGCCGAGCACGTTGGGGTACAGCGTGTCCGCGATGGGCGTGCCCTCGGTGTTGACGGCGTCGACCACCTCGGTGAGGTCCTCGAGCTGCGCCGCGATCGCGGAGATGCCGATGGCGTTGGCGCCGCTGTTGTCCAGCAGGTCCGGCGGGTTGCCGCCGACGAACCGGGGCTGCATCTGCTGGGCGATCTGCGTCGACCCGGTGGCCTCGACGGTGACGCCGCTCTGGTTCTCCTGCAGGATGTTCGCGGCGAAGGTGGCGTAGTCGGTGCCGTACCCGCCGTCGAAGATGACGGCCTCGACGGTCGAGTCCGCCGCGACGCCGAACGGGTTGGTGTCGCTGACCTCGCCGGTGGCGCCCCCACCGCCTCCGCCGCCGCTGCTCCCCTGCCCGCTCCCCGACGCCACGCACGACGTGAGGGACAGGCCGAAGGGCGTGACGACGACGCCGGCGGTGACCGCCTTGAGGAAGGAGCGGCGCTGCAGGGGGGTCCGGCTGCTCTCGATCGGGCTCATCGGGTGTCCTCTCGGGTGGGGCGGGTGCTCGGCTGGGTGCGCGGTGCTCCGACGGACTGGGGCCGGCGACGGACTGGGGCCGGCGACGGGGCCGGGGGCCGGCGACGGGGCTGGGTGCCGGCGACTGGGCTGGGGGTCGGAGCCGGCGCGGGTCCGGGGACGCTCAGGCCCCGCGGCGGATCCGCTCGCCGTAGCGGGCTTCGAGCGCGTGGTTGTGGTCGTCGCCGCCCGGGACGTTGGCGGAGACGTAGAGCGGCGCCTCCTGGCCGCGCTCGGCCAGGAGCTGGGCGGCGCCGACGGTCAGCAGCTGCGCGAGGTAGGCGGAGGTGAGGGAGGAGACCGCGCCGACGGCGATGTCGCCGACCGAGGTGAGCGTGGCGTCGCCGTAGGGCGCGAGGTTGTCGAGCACGACGTCGGCGACCTCGGACAGGCGCTTGCCGCTCGGGTGCTTGGGCTGGACGGCGGCCGTGTGCTCCAGGCTCGTCACCGCGATGACGGGGTGGCCGTGCTGCTTGGCGAGCAGCGCGACGCCGACGACCGAGCCGTTGACGCCGGAGTTCGACGCGATGACGAACAGGTCGCCCTCCTGGCGCGGGATCGTGGCGAAGAGGTCCTCGGCGATCGCCGGGTTCCGCTCGAGCGGCGGTCGGCCGTACAGCTCGTCGATCCCGTGGTCGCCCAGGAGGACCGCGTCGCGCAGGGCGACGCGGTTGGTGGGGATGAGTCCGCCGGCGCGGCCCGCGACCTCCATGGCGAAGGCCTCGGAGTGCCCCGTGCCGAAGGCGTGCACCACCCCGCCCGACCCCACGCAGTCGGCGACGAGGGCGGTCGCCTCGTCGAGACCACCGTCGGCGGCCATGTCGGACAGCCTGCGCAGGCGTCCGAGGACCTCGTGCTCGTAGTCGCGGACGGAAGAGCGGCTGTCGGACGGCACGGATGTCCCCTCGTCGGCTGCGCGACGCGGTGTGACGCCGCCTGAGCGAACCTGAGCGAGTCGCTCACCGCGGACAGTAGGGCAGAGGACCCGTCCAGGACAGGGGTCGGAGGGCGTCCCAGGACGGCCATCGGCTCGAAGCGGGCCATGAGCCGGACGACGTCTGCGGGCAGGACGCACGCGCCGACGCGAGCTTGGTCAGCGCCGAGGGGGTCTCCAGGGCGCCGTGGCCGGTCGGTCGGCGGCCCCCGCCGTGGAGTCGTCGTGGCCTCGGACCACGTAGCCGGTCGTCGCGGTCGCCCATGGCACCTCCCCCGTCGGGTCCGCTCGCCCGGACGGGGCGTCCCGGTCTCGGCGGACGCCCGGAGACGAGCACCGCCGCTGGTCCGGTGGACGTGCGCACATCCGCGCACGCCTGGGCGGGTGCCCAGGCACGGGCACCGCGCCGAGCGCGTCGCCGCGTGCCAGCATCCAGGCGTGAGCAGCGGGGCAGCGGGCCTCTTCGGGCAGGGGTCGCTCGAGCTGGACCTCGAGGGCCAGCTCGAGCTGGGCTTCGACGACGACACCTCCTCGGCGTCCGTCGCCGAGCAGGCGCGGCAGTCGATCGACGACCTGGTCCGCGGTGCGCAGCGCTACCGGACGTCGGCGCAGTACCTGGACCTGCTGCGCTTCGCCGGCTCCTTCCGCCGGTACGCGCCGTACAACGTCGTGCTGGTCGACATCCAGAAGCCGGGCGCGACGTACGTCCTCACGGCCGCCCGCTGGCGCGAGGCCCACGGCCGCGCCGTGCGCGCGGACGCCCAGCCCCTCGTGGTCCTCCAGCCGCGCGGACCGGTGATGTTCGTCTACGACGTCTCCGACACCGAGCCGCTCGAGGGCGCCCCGGCCCTGCCGCGCGAGGTGACCGACCCCTTCGCCGTCACCTTCGGCAGCGACGCCGAGGTCCAGGCGCGCCTGGACCGGCTCGAGGACAACCTCATCGGCCTCGGCGTCCGCGTCTCCACCGGCCGGCTCGGGTCGCAGCAGGCGGGCTCGGCGCGGGCCGCCACCGGTCGGAGCCTGCGGCGCGAGCGCCGGGCCCGCGGCGGTCGGCAGCAGACGGTCGTCGAGCAGGTCCCCCTGCGCTACGACGTCGTCGTCGCCGACGGGCTCGACGCCCGCGCACGGCTGGTGACCCTGGCGCACGAGGTCGCGCACGTCCTGTGCGGTCACCTCGGGACACCGGACCCGCTGTGGTGGCCCGACCGCCGTTCCGTCGCGCACGACGTCGAGGAGTGGGAGGCCGAGTCGGTGGCCTACCTCGTCGCCCGCCGCGTCGACTCCTCGGTGCAGCTGCCGCCCTACCTGCACCAGCACCTGGACGCACGCCTCGAGCCGCCCGTCTTCAGCCTCGAGCGCGTCGCCAAGGCCACCGGCGACGTCGAGGCCTACTGCACGCGCCGGCTGCGCACCGCGGAGATCGGCAAGGCGCGGCCGACGTCCTGACCGCCAGCAGCTGCAGCGAGGACAGGGGCACCGCGTGCGCGGACGCGGCCGGCCGGACGGTGTCCCGCCGCTCCACCAGGACGGCGAGCAGCGGCGCCCGGGCGAGCAGGCCCCGCCGACGAGCAGCGAGGACGGCCAGGAGCCGAGCCGCCCCCACCAGGGAGGTGGCCGGAGACCCCCGGCGGTCAGCCCCCTCGCCGTTCGGAGGAGCCGGACACGATACCGCGGCGGGAGCTCCGCACCGCGCACGACCGCGGCGCCGAGCTCACCCGCGCAGGGCGCCCCCCGGGCCGAGGTCCAGGTCCAGCAGCGTGATCGAGTGCGCCGGGAAGACGTGGACGCCGTCGCGCAGGGTCACCTCGACCGGGTCCGCGATCCGCACCGCCCCGGGCTGGTCGATCGTGTTGACCGCGAAGAGGTCGTCGGTCCCGGCGCCGAGCACGTGCGCCACGGCGGTGGCCGGCAGCCGGACCCCCTCCACCTCCACGCGAGCGGCGACGTCCTCGTCGCCGCTGCGGTTGATCACCGCGAGGTGCAGCACGCGACCGTCCTCGTCCGTCGTCGCGGAGACGTCGAGCACGCCCACCGTCGCCGGGCGGGTGCGGAAGCCGTCCCCGACCCGGTCGTCACCGAGCCGCAGGCGGGTGCTCCACGACGGCCCGCTGACGGAGGCGGGCAGGGGGTGGCTGCCGGTCCGGTTCTGGTACAGGTCCCAGACGTGGAACGTGGCGGTCCGCACCAGGCCGTCCGGGCGGACCGCGAGGAGCCCGTTGGCGTTGACGAGGTTCACCGTGTTGGCCATCGCCACGGGCACCTCCAGCTGGGACGCGCGGTGCAGCACGTGGAAGACCCCGGCGTAGAACAGCGCGTCGGCGAGCGTCCGAGGGCTGTAGCGGTTGACCTTCCACCCGGTGCCGACCGGTCCGGAGGTGTCGCGGGGCGCCACGCCCCCGTCCTCCCCCGGCTGCGGCTCCGGCCAGGACGCCGGCTCCAGGTGGCGGATGTTCCACTCGTCCATCGCGATGCCCAGCGGGCGCTCGGAGCCGCGGGCCGCCCGGGCCCGCCGGATCGTCTCGGCCTGGTCCCACACCGCGTCCTCGAAGAACGCGGGCTGGGCGACGACGGCGTCGAACTCCGCTCGGGTCTCGCCCGTCAGGTGGGTGCTGGCGCCGTAGAGGTGCAGCGAGACCAGGTCGACGTCGTCGCCGAGGCCCTCGACCACCTGGCGGGTCCACTCGCGGTCCTCGTGCCCGACGGCCACGAAGCGGGCGGCGGGGTCGACGGCGCGCATGAAGCGGACGTGCTCGAGGGCGTCGGCGACGTACTGCTCGACCGGGCGGTGGCCCATCTGCCAGTCGCCGTACACCTCGTTGCCGACCCCCCACCAGGGGACGCCGTGCGGCTCGGGGTGCCCGTCCGCCGCCCGCAGCCGGGTCATCGCCGTGTCCCCGCCCCAGTTGGCGTACTCGACCCAGCGGACGGCGTCGTCGACGCTGCGCGCGGAGTGGGCGAGGTACGGCGTCGTGCCCACGGCCTCGCACCAGGCGAGGAACTCCGGCGTGCCGAAGCGGTTGGACTCCTCCGAGCCCCAGGCCAGCTCCAGCCGCCGCGGCCGCTCGTCCCGCGGTCCGGTGCCGTCCTGCCACCACGCCGCCGACGTGTAGTTGCCGCCCGGCCACCGCACCACGGGCAGGCCCAGCTCCCGGCAGGCCTCGATGACGTCGGCGCGGCAGCCCGCGAGGGGCCCGTCACCGCCGACCGACAGCGGGGAGCCCTCGTCGAAGACGCCGCCCTCGATGTTGCCGAAGAAGGCCTGCTCGAGGAAGTGGCCGTAGACGTCGCGGGAGATCGGTCGGGCGTCGGGTGCGGGGGCGATGCGGATCAGGGCCTCGGTGGGCACGGGTCCTCCGGGTATCGGTGGGTGCGGGGCCGGTCGGTGCGAGGCCGGTCGGTGCGGGGCGGGTCGGTGCGGGGCCGCCATGCCGCGATCGCAGCGGCCGGAGGCGGTGCGGCTCAGCCCTTCACGCCGCCCTGCGCGACGCCCTCGATGATGAACCGCTGGGCGAGGACGTAGAGGAGCAGCACGGGCGCCGAGGCGATGACGGCGCCGGCCATCAGCAGGTCGTAGCGCAGGACGTTGTCGCTCTGGAGCTGTGCGAGGCCCGCCGGCAGCGTCTGCATGTCCGAGGTGAAGAGCACGAACACCGGCCAGAGGAAGTCGTTCCAGCTGGTGAGGAAGGACAGCACGGCCAGCGTGGCGACGGCGGGCTTGGCGAGCGGCAGCACGATGCGCAGGAACACCTGCCAGGAGTTGCAGCCGTCGATGCGCGCCTGCTCCTCGATCGACGGGTTCACGCCGAGGAAGAACTGCCGCAGGAAGAACACCCCGAAGCCGCCCGCCGCACCGGGGACGACGAGCGAGGCGTAGCTGTTGAGCCAGCCGAGCTCGTTGACCACGAGGAAGTTCGGGATGAGCAGGATGACGGCCGGGACGAACATCGTGGCCAGCACCAGGGCGAACAGGACGCGCTTGCCGGCGAACTCCATCCGGGCGAACGCGTAGGCGGCCGTGGTGGCGAGCACGACGACGAGCGCGCTGTGCAGCAGGGCCACCAGCGTGCTGTTGACGAACCAGCGCAGGACGGGCGCGTCGGTGAGCACCGAGCGGTAGGCGTCCAGCGTCGGCGCCAGCGGCAGCACCGTGAAGTCCAGGCTGTTCGCCTCGGCCGCGGACTTGAACGACGTCGAGAGCATGACGAGCAGCGGCAGGGCGAAGACGAGGGTCAGCACCACCAGGGCCGCCCACAGCAGCAGCCGGTCCGGGCGGACGGGGCGGCGCCGGGGCGCCGGCCGGTCGGCGCGGCGCGCGGGGGCGGGGGCCGCGGTCACTGCTCGCTCCCGCCGACGCGGCTGAACAGGGCCAGCACGAGGCCGCTCACGACCATGAGCAGCAGCGCGAGCACCATGCTCATCGCCGACGCGCTGCCGATGTCGAAGCCCTGGATGCCCGTCTGGGCGATGAAGCCGATGGCCGTCCGCGTCGCCGTCCCCGGCTGCTCCTGCGTCACGAGCGCCGCCTGCCCGTACATGTTGGCCGAGGCGATGATCGTGATGGTGACGACGAACTGGAGCACCCGGCGCATGGAGGGCACCGTCACCGCGCCGAAGCGCCGCCAGGCGCCGGCGCCGTCGACCTTGGCGGCCTCGTGCAGCTCCACCGGCACGTCCTGCAGCGCCGCCAGGAAGATGACGGCGTTGAAGCCGAGCGTCCACCACACGGTCACCCCGACGAGGGAGACCCACCCCGCGGGCAGCGACGACGTCCACAGCGTGTCGCCGGGCAGGCCCACCGCGGCGAGCAGCTGGTTCACCGGGCCCAGCTGCGCGTCCAGCAGGTACCGCCACAGCAGGCCGATGACGGCGACGCCGAGCACGTACGGCGCGAAGTAGACCGCCCGGAAGAAGGTCCGCCCGCGGAAGCGCTGGTTCAGGAGCATCGCGACGGCGAAGGGGACGACCACGAGCAGCGGCACGCTGAGCACGGTGAAGATCGCCGTCGCCCGCATCCCGCTCCAGAACTCGACGGAGAGGACCTCGCTGCGGTCGAAGAGGCGGGCGTAGTTCTCCAGGCCGACGAGCGGCCGACCGGGCAGCCCGAGGCTCCAGCGGTGCAGGCTCGCCCACGCCCCGACGGCGATCGGCACGAGCACGAAGGTCGCGAAGACCACGAAGAACGGCAGGAGGAACAGGTACGGGGTCAGGCGCGAGCCGTGCCGGCGGGCGCTGCTCCGGGCGACGCCCGCGCTGCGGGCCTCGACGCTCGGGGGTGGTGCCCCGATGGACGTCGTCGTCACGGGATCTCCTTCGACGGATGGCGGGACGGGCGGCGAGCGGCCGTCCGTGCGGGTCGAGCGGGCTGCGGTGCGGGCGGCGTCAGATGCCGTAGAGCCGGTTGAGGTCGTCGAGCTGGGCCTGCGCCGTGGCCTGGGCGAACGCGGCGGCGGCGGCGGGCTCGGCCTGGCCGAGCACCACCTGCGAGACGGCGCGCTGGTAGCTGTTCGCGGCGATGTCCCGCGAGCTCGGCACCAGCGGCAGGTAGGAGAGAGTCTCGAGGACCTCGTCCTGGGCGAGGACCACCTGGCGCGAGTCCTGGAAGGACGCGGCGGCCCGCGCCTGCGCGGACGCGGGGATGTTGCCGGCCTCGGCCCACAGCGCCGCGTTGCGCGACATCCAGGCGACGAAGGTCAGCGCCGCGTGCGCCGTGCCCTCGTCCACCTGCGACTGGTCGGTCAGCACGAAGTGGTGGGAGTTGCCGAAGACGGCCGGCCGGTCCCCGACGGTCATGAACGGCGCCACCTCCCACGCCAGGTCCGGTGCGGTGTCCTGCAGGTCCGGGATGGCGGCGGGCAGGTCCGCCAGCAGCGCCGCCGAGCCGTTCTTGAAGGGGGCGCGGGCGTCGACCGCGCCCTGGGGGCTCACCCCGGCCTCGACCAGGCCCCGCATCCACGCGAGCGCCTCGACACCGGCGTCGGAGCCGAAGGTCGCCCGCCGGCCCTCCTCGTCGAAGAGCGCGCCGCCGAACTGCGCCAGCAGCGTGGTGAACAGCTGCCAGCTGCCCGGCGTCACCCACAGCGGGTTCTCGACGCCCGACGCCTGCAGGGCCGTCATCTGCTCGGAGAAGCGGGCGCCGTCGACCGGACCCGACAGCCCGGCGGCCTCGAAGGCGGGCCGGCTCCAGTACTGGGCCAGGCAGAAGACGTCCAGCGGCAGGCCCCAGCGCTGGTCCCGGTAGACCGCCTGCTCGAAGGCCCCCGGGACGTAGTCCTCGGCGGTGAGGCCCGCGGCCTCGACGGCCTCGTCGAGCGGGACGATCGTGCCGCGCAGCGCGTAGGTCGGCAGCTGGTCGAGGTGCATGATCGCGACCTGCGGCCCCTCCTGCGCCGCGACCGCCGGCAGCACCTTCGCGTACAGGTCGTCCGCGAGCAGCGACGTCGTCCGCACCTGCACCGAGGGGTGGGCGTCGTTGAACTGCTGGACGAGGCGCGCCATCGTCGGCCCGTCACCGCCGGTGAAGGGGTTCCAGAAGTCCAGCTGCACCGGCGGCCCCGCGTACTCGCCGGTCGTCGCGAGCGCGGGGGCGCGCACACCGGCGGAGTCGATCGAGGCGCCGCAGGAGCTCAGCGCCGCCGCCCCGGCGGCGGCGCCCGCCAGGCCCAGGAAGCCGCGCCGCGACAGGGCGCTCATGCGACGCCGCCGACGTGGGCGGTCGGCGTCCGCACGCCCGGGCCGCCGCAGGCGCCGAGGGTGCCCTCGCGGTGCTGGTCGGTGAGCAAGAGCAGGAGGTCACGTCGCACGGGTCAGCTCCGGGGGGCGGCGAGGGCGGGGGCGGTCGGACGGTCGGGTCCGCGGGCAGCGGCGGCGCGGGCGCCCCGGGGGGCGGGGCCGGGCGAGGAAGATCCGGGCGAGGAAGGTCCGGGCGAGGAAGGTCCGGGCGAGACCAGCTCGACGTCGGGGTCGTGCAGGAGCAGGGCGACGCCGCCGAGGGCGCCGCCCAGCTCGCCGAGGGCCGCGGGGCGCACGGACACGGCCTCGACGCTCGAGGCCAGCACGTGCTTCGCGAGCTCCTTGCGCAGCGGGCCGAGCAGGTGCTCGCCGACGTCGGCGAGCTCGCCCCCGACGACGACGAGCGGGACGTCCATCACCGTCACCGCCCCGGCGAGGGCGACGGCCGTGCGCGCGGCGGCCCGCCGCACGGCCTCCCGGGCCGCGGGGTCGCCGCCGTCGAGCGCACGGCGCAGCGCGTCGACGTCCGCGGCCCCCGCCGCCCCGAGCACCACAGGCAGGCCGACGAGCGCCTCGAGGCACCCGCGACCCCCGCAGCGGCACAGCGGTCCGTCCGGGTCGAGGCAGACGTGCCCGAGCTCCCCCGCGGAGCCGGTGGGGCCCGAGCGCACCCGGCCGTCGAGGACGACGGCCCCGCCGACGCCCGTGGACAGCCGGACGTACAGGGCGTCGGAGGCCCCGCGGGCGGCCCCCCACACCACCTCGGCGAGCCCGGCGAGGCGCGCGTTGTTCCCGGCGCGGCCCGCGACGCCGTACCGGTCGGCCAGGGCGCAGCGCACCTCCTCGCCGAGCCGCGCCGCCGCGGGGGTGCTGCCGGTGACGCCGACCCCGACGCCGCGCAGGAGCCCGCTGGGTGACGCGCCGGCCAGGAGCTCGTCCGCCAGCGGCACCGCGACCCGCAGCCGGTCACCCCAGGGGCTGCCCGCCGGGTACTCGCGCGCACCCGAGGCGACGACGTCGTGGGCGGCGTCCACGACGACGGCGCGCACCCGGGTGTGCCCGAGGTCGACCCCCAGCAGCAGCCCCGAGGACGGGTCGAGGGCGAGGCTCTCCGGCGTCCGCCCCACCCGGGGCTGGTCGTCCTCCGGCGTGGGCACGACGACGACGGCCCCGCGCTGCAGCAGGTCGGTGACGATCGCGGAGATCGTGGCGCGGGACAGGCCCGTGGCCGCGCTCAGACCGGTGCGGCTGGCGCGGCCGCTGCGGCGCAGGTGGTCGAGCACCTGCGTCTCGGAGGTCGAGCGCGGAGCGCTGCGGGGGCGTGGCGTGCGGCTGTGCACGACGAGAACGCTAGGAACGCACCGGACCTCGGTCAACGACCGACGGTAGTTCTGTCGAGTCCTACGCAGATCTGGGCGGAACCGGGACGGGGGTGCGGCGCGGGGCCGCGTCGCGCGCTGGACGACTCGCGCTCGCGACGCGCCTCAGCCGCTCGTGCTCTCCCGCACCACGAGCTCGTGGGGGATGACGACCTCGACCGCCTCGCGCCGCGTCCCGGCCAGCTGGGCCTCGAGGGAGGCGACGGCGGCCTCGGCGACGGCTCCCCGGTGCGGCGAGACCGTCGTCAGCGTCGGGGTCGAGACGCGGCCGTAGGGGATGTCGTCGAAGCCGACGAGCGCGACGTCCTCGGGGACCCGCAGGCCCCGCAGGCGCAGCGCGCGCAGCGCGCCCATCGCCATCCAGTCGGTGGCGCAGAAGACCGCGTCGGGCACCTGCGGCAGCGCGGCCAGCAGCGCCACCATGGCCTCCTCGCCCTCCTCGCCGCGGACGTCGGGGGTCGCGACGACGAGGCTCGGGTCAGCCCGCAGCCCGCGCTCCGCCAGCGCCTGGCGGTAGCCGGCGAGGCGGGGGTTGGAGGGGTCGCCCCACTGCGCGCCGATCATGGCGACGCGTCGTCGCCCCAGGTCCAGCAGGTGCAGGACGGCGCTGCGCGCGGCGGCCGCGTTGTCGATCACGACGTGGTCGGCCACCGACCCGTAGGAGCGGTCCCCCAGCAGGACCAGGGGCAGGGCCCCCTCACGGGCAGCGACCTCCTCCGCGGAGACCCGCAGCGGGGAGAGCACCAGGCCGTCGATGCGCTGCGGGAAGCGTCCCCGCAGCACCTCCTGCTCGGAGCCGAGATCCCCCAGCGTCTGGTGGATGACGACGACCCACCCGCGCCGCGCCGCGGCCTCCAGGACGTGCATGGCCAGGGAGGCGAAGTAGGGCATGTCGATCCGCGGCACGACGAGGCCGATCATCCCCGCCCGCCCGCGGGCGAGGTTCCGGGCCGAGAGGTTGGGCTGGTAGCCCATCTCCTCGATGGCGACCTGCACCTTGGCCCTCGTGCCCTCGGACACGTGCGCGAAGCCGTTGATGACGTTGGAGACGGTCTTCATCGAGACGCCGGCGCGGTCGGCGACGTCCTGCAGCCGGGGTCTCACCGCAGGGCCGTCCGGGGTCCGCACACCGCCCGGAGGGTATCGGCCGGCCACCGCGCGCCCCCGTCGCCGTCACTTCATGCCGGACGAGGCCATCCCCGCGACGATCTTGCGCTGGAAGAGCACGAAGACGGCGACCACCGGCACGAGCGTCACGACGCTCATCGCGAACATCTGCCCCCACTCCGACTGGCCCGAGGTGTCGAGGAAGGTGCGCAGGGCGAGCGGCACCGTCAGCTTCTCCGGGCTGGAGAGGTAGATGAGCTGGCTGAAGAAGTCGTTGTAGGTCCAGATGAACGAGAAGATCGCCGTGGTGACCAGCGCGGGGCGCAGCAGCGGCACCACGATGCGCCGGTAGATCGCGAAGGAGCCGCACCCGTCGATCCGCGCGGCCTCGAAGAGCTCCTGCGGCAGGCCGCGGATGAACTGGACCATGAGGAAGACGAAGAAGGCCTCGGTGGCCAGGAACTTCGGCACGACGAGGGGCAGCACCGTGTCCACCCAGCCGAGGTCCCGGAATATCGCGTACTGGGCGATGAGGGTCACGTGCTGGGGCAGCATCAGCGTCGCGAGCATCAGCGCGAACATCACCCGGCGCCCGACGAACCGCATCCGCGCGAAGGCGTAGGCGGCCAGCGAGCAGGAGAGCACGTTGCCCACGACGGCTGCGGCGCAGATGAGCAGGGAGTTGACGAGGTAGACCGTGAAGGGCAGGCCGACGCCCGTCCACCCCTCGACGTAGTTGGCGAGGGTCGGGTCCGCCGGCACGAGGGACGCCGAGCTGAAGATCTCCTCGCGCGGCTTGAAGGAGCTCGAGACCAGCCAGAGCACCGGGTAGAGCATGAGCAGCGCGACGGCGGTGAGCCCGAGGTGGGCCAGCGGCCGGGGCCGTCCCGACCGGGGACGCCGGGGACGCCGGGCCGACGCCGGGCCCGGTCGGTCCGGCTGCCCCGGCGGCACCGCGCCGCCGGCGACGGCCCCCGGCTGCGCCGGCGGGACGAGCGTGCCGGGCTGCGGGCGGGTCCGAGCCATCACCGACCCCCTTCAGGTGCCTCGTCGCCGAACACCCAGAAGCGGCGGAGGGCGAAGTTGAGCGCGGTGAACACCGCGATGATGAGGAGCAGGACCCACGCCATGGCGGCCGCGTAGCCCATCTCGAAGTTCCCGAAGGCGCGCTGGTACAGGTAGAGCGTGTAGAAGAGCGTCGAGTCCGACGGCCCGCCCGTCCCGCCCGAGACGATGAACGCCGGCGTGAAGGCCTGGAAGGCGCCGATGATCTGCAGCACCAGGTTGAAGAAGACGATGGGCGTCAGCAGCGGCAGCGTGACCCGGAAGAACCGCTGGACCACGCCCGCGCCGTCCAGCTGCGCCGCCTCCAGCACGTCGTCGGGGATCTGCCGCAGCCCCGCCAGGAAGATGACCATCGGGGCGCCGAACTGCCACACCCGGAGGACGACGAGCGTCAGCAGCGCCGTGTCCGGGGAGGACACGAGCCCCGGGACCTCCACCCCCACGGCGGACAGCAGCTGGGCGACGAGGCCGCCGTTGCCGAAGATCTGCCGCCAGAGGATGGCGACGGCCACGCTGCCGCCGAGCAGGCTCGGCAGGTAGTACACGGCGCGGTAGAGCGGCAGGGCCCGCAGGCCCCGGTTGAGCACGACCGCCACCAGGAGGGCGAACACGAGCTCGAGGGGCACCGACAGCGCCACGTAGAGGAAGGTCACGCGCAGCGCGGCGGCAAAGCGCGGGTCGGTGAGCATCCGCTCGTAGTTCGCCAGCCCCGCCCACTCCGGAGGGCTCAGCAGCGAGTAGTCGCTGAAGGAGTAGTAGAGGGACAGGAGCATCGGCCCGAGCGTCAGCCCGACGAGCCCGACCAGCCACGGGGCGAGGAAGGCGTACGCCGGGAGGCTCCCGCGCAGCCGTCGGCCGAGGCTGTCGGGCCCCCGGCTGCGCCGGGTCTCGACCGCGGTCGTCACGACCCCAGGACCCTCGTCGCCTCGTCGCCCATGAAGGCGGCGCCGGCCGCCGGGTCCGAGCGGCCGAAGGCGATGTCCTCGTTGACCCGCGTGAACGTCGACTGCAGCTCGCCGTAGCCCTGCGGCCATGCCTCCGGGGAGGGGCCGACCTGGTCGGCGACCTCCTCGATGAAGGCGATCGTCTTGCCCTCCGGGGAGCTGGGGTCGGCGCCGAGCAGCTCGCGCGAGCGCGAGGACGGCGGCACGCCCAGCGTCACCCCGATCTCCTTGACGGCGGTCTCGTCGTTGAGGAGGAAGTCGACGAGCTGCTCGGACAGCTCCGGGGAGCCCGTGCCCTCCGAGACGCACCAGAAGTCGAGCGCCTTGACGAACTGCCCGGCCAGCGTGCCGTCCGGCCCGGACGGCACGGCGACGATCTCGAGCGGCTGGTCGGGCAGGAGCGGCTGGTAGAAGGTGATCTGCTGCACCCAGCCGAACTGCACGGGAGCCAGGCCGGTGGCCAGCGTGGAGGCGTCGAACCCGGCCGCCTCGACCGTCACGTCGGGCGGCGGCGCGGCCCCGTCGCGGCGAAGCGCCTCCCAGAAGGCGAACCACTCCTCGATGACGTCCTGGCCCACGGCGAGACCCTCGGGCCCGAAGACCTCGCTGCCGTGCTGGCGCGCGAAGACCTCGAAGATCTGGATGTTGCCGCCCGCGTCGTCGGAGCCGTACTGCCCGCTGCCCGCGGCGGCGGCGTAGTCGCGGGAGAAGGTCGCGAAGTCGTCCCACGTCCACCCCGACGCCGGGGCCTGCGCGCCGAGCGCCTGCAGCGGCGCGGGGTTGACGAAGGCGGCGTGCGTGATGGAGCTCTGGCCGATGCCGAAGAGCCCGTCGTCGAGCTGCCCGCTGGTGGCGACGTCCTCGTCGAAGCCGTCCGTGCTGATCGCAGCCCCGCTGAGGTCGCGCAGCGCGCCGCGCTGGGCGTACTCGGTGAAGTAGGCCATCGACATCCGGAAGACGTCGGGGCCCGTGCCGCCCGCGGTCTGCGTGGCGAGCTTGTCCCAGTAGTCGTCGTAGGGCGCGCGCTCGGTGGACAGGTCGACGCCGGCGTTGGCGGCGGTGAAGGCCGCGAGCGCGGCGTCCATGGCCGTGTGCACGGGGTCGCCGCCGTACCAGGCGACGCGGGCGCTGGTGCCACCGCTCCCGCCGCCGCTCCCGCCGCCGCAGCCCGCCAGCGCGGCCAGGGCTCCGGCACCGAGCCCCATCTTCAGCAGTGCCCGTCGGTCGAGGTCCAGCATCACTCGCCCCTGTTCTCGGTCGTCGTCGACTCGGTGGGTGACGGCGCCGGGTCGCTCGCCCAGCGCCAGTTGTGGAGCACGGTCTTGGCCTGGTAGGCCCCGGTGGGCAGGTCGTCCGCGACGCGCACCATCCAGCGGGCGAGCACCACGAGCATCTGCTCGCGCACCGCGGCGAGGTCGGCGCGGCCGTACAGGTCGTGCAGCTCCGCCGGGTCCTCCTCGAGGTCGTAGAGCTCGCCGCGGCCCTCGCTGTCCAGCAGCAGCTTCCAGCGCCCGGCACGGACCATGCGCTGCCCGCCGCTCTGGGTCACGCTGTTGAGCTCGTCGAAGTGCCTTCCCTCGTAGGCGAAGTGGAGGGGCGGCCGCTCGTCGAGCCGGTAGGGCGCACCCCCGTACCCCAGCTCGCCGTAGACGCTGCCGAACTCGCCCGCGGGGCCGTTCTCACCGGCGAGCAGCGGCAGCAGGCTGCGGCCCTGCACGCCCGCGGGCGCCTCGACGCCGATGGCCTCGCAGAGCGTCGGCAGCAGGTCCACCATCGAGACGAGCTCGCCGCGCCGCTGCGCGGCCACGCCGGGGCCGGTGAACTGCAGCGGGATCTTCATGAGGCAGTCCGGCATCCCCGCGCCCTTGCGCTGCAGGCCGTAGTCGCCGACGTAGTCGCCGTGGTCGCTGAGGAAGACGACGAGCGTCTGCTCGGCCCGGTCGCCCAGGCCCTCGACGAGCCGGCGCACCTGGTCGTCGAGGAGCCGCAGCATGCCCAGGTAGTTGGCCCGGTACCGGCGCCAGCCGTCGTCGTACCCGGGGCGCTTCTCCTCCACGACCTCGCGCAGCCACCGGTACTTCTCGTCCCGCTGCGCCAGCGCCTCGGGGCCGCTGGCGCGCTCGGGCACCTCTTCCTCGGCGAAGAGGCTGAAGTAGGGCTCCGGCACCTGGTAGGGGTTGTGCGGCTCGGGGAAGGACACCCACAGGAACCGCGGCCGGTCGTCGTCGCGGGCCAGCACCTCGAGGGCGTCGGTGACGATGCGGTGCGGCAGCTGCGCCTCGAGCGGGAACGGCGTCGGCTCCGGGGCGACGCCGTGGTCGAGGTCGTCGAGCCAGGCGTCGAAGGCCGCCTCCGTGCCGTCGGCGTCGCGCTGGGGCCCACCGGCGTGCATGTACGGGCCGGCGAAGGTGTCGAAGTCCTGCGCACCCCGGTGCATGTGCGGCTTGCCGACGAAGTGGGTGGAGTAGTCGGCCTTCCCCAGCACGTCGAGCAGGTCCTCGGCGAAGAGGGCCGAGGCGGGGGTGCTGTTCTGGCGCACGCGGTGGGCGGTGGGGAAGCGCCCCGTGAGCAGGCTCGTGCGCGCGGGCACGCACGCCGGATAGCTCGTGTAGGCCTCCGGGAACACGGTGCCCCGCAGACCCATCGAGTCCAGGAACGGCATCGTGTCGAGCGGGAAGCCGCCGGCGGCGGTGAAGCCGGCGCGGTGCTGGTCGGTCATGACCAGCAGCACGTCGGGCGGACCTGACCGGGCGGCTGCGGACGGGCTGGGGGCGTCTGAGGACATCGTCGTCTCCACGCGTGGGTGGACCGGCTCGTGGTGCCAGCGGGTGCTGTCGTCGACCGGTGGGGTGTGTCTACGCCTCTTTTACAGCGCTGTAAAGAGGATGCGGCCGGCGATGTGCGGCGTGCACCGCCGGTCGAGCTCCCGCCACCCCGGTGCGCGCGGGCTCAAGCGCGGTGCGTGCGGCGCCGATGGCGTCGTCGTCCGTGTCCTCCTCTCCGGCAGGAGCCCCCATGAGCGCTCGAGCCCGCACCGCCTCCCGGCCCTGGCGGGTGCTGCTGGCAGCGCTCGCGGTGCTCCTGCCCGCCGCGGTGGCCGCCCCCGCGGCCTCGGCGGCCTCCCGGTGCGCGACCGTCGCCGCGCGCTCCGCGACGCCGTCCTCGCGCGGTACGAGCAGCTCGGCGGCACGGGCTCGACCCTGGGTCGCCCGACGACGGGCACCACCGCCATCTCCGGCGGGACCTTCGCGCACTTCGAGCGCGGCTCGATCTACTGGTCCTCCGCGACCGGCGCGCGCGTCGTCTCCGGCGCCGTCCGCGACCGGTGGGCCGCCCTCGGCTGGGAGCACGGCCTCGGCTACCCCACCACCGACACCACTCCCATCTCCGGCGGCACCTACAGCCACTTCCAGCGCGGCTCGATCTACTGGTCCCCCGCCACCGGCGCGCGCGTCGTCTCCGGCGCCGTCCGCGACCGGTGGGCCGCCCTCGGCTGGGAGCACGGCCTCGGCTACCCCACCACCGACACCACTCCCATCACCGGCGGCACCTACAGCCACTTCCAGCGCGGCTCGATCTACTGGTCCCCGGCCACCGGCGCGCACCAGGTCGGCGGCGCGATCCGCGACCGCTGGGCCGCGACGGGCTGGGAGCGCGGCTACCTCGGCTACCCGACCAGCGACGAGCGCGCCGTGCCGGGGGGCCGCGCGAACAGCTTCCAGGGCGGGGAGGTCCGCTGGACCTCGGCCACGGGCGCGGTGGACCTCCCCACGTTCCGCACCAGCGCCCGCAGCGTGACCGCCGCCGAGCTCGGCGCCAGCTGGCGCTCGGGCTGCCCCGTCGCGCCCGCCGACCTGCGGGAGGTGGCGGTGACCTACGTCGGCTACGACGGCCGGGCCCACGAGGGCCGCATCGTCATGCACCGGAACTACGTGGGCGTGACGCAGCGCGTCTTCGCGCGCCTGTACGCCGAGCGCTTCCCGATCCAGCGCATGGAACCCGTCAGCCGGTACGGCGGCGACGACGAGGCGAGCATGCGCGCCAACAACACCTCGGGCTTCAACTGCCGGCCCGGGCGGCACGACGATGGCGCGGCCATCGACATCAACCCGCTGGTCAACCCCTACGTCAAGGGGGCCGTCGTGCAGCCCGCGACGGCGGGGCCGTACGTCGACCGCACCCAGAGCGTCGTCGGCATGGTCAAGCCGGGTGACGTCGTCGTCCGCGCCTTCGCGGCCGAGGGCTGGGCGTGGGGCGGCGACTGGCGCACGCTCAAGGACTACCAGCACTTCAGCGACGACGGCCGCTGAGCACCCGCCCCGGCGGTCGCGCCACGCCCCAGGCGGACGCCGTCCGTCGGGCGGTCAGCCCTCGGGGGTCCAGCGCGCGGTGACGAAGCGGTCGTGGCCCTCGTCGTCGCGGTGGTCCTCGACCTCGTTCCAGCCCCCTGTCGCCTGCAGCAGCGCAGGTGCGGTCGCGCCCTGCCGGGAGGAGTGCTCCACGACCAGCAGGCCCCCCGGCCTGAGCAGCCGGCGCGCGGCCCTCTCCACCAGGCGGATCACGTCGAGGCCGTCCTCGCCCGCCCACAGGGCGACGCCGGGGTCGTGGTCGAGCACCTCGGGGGTGGGGATGTGCGCCTCGCCGGTGGCCACGTACGGCGGGTTGCTCACCACCAGGTCCAGGCGGCCGTCGAGCTCGGGCAGGGCCTGCTCGGCGTCGCCCTGGTGGAGGAGCACCTCGGGGTCGCCCGCCGCCACCCGGCTCGCGACGTTCCGCCGCGTCCAGACCAGCGAGTCGGGGTTGAGCTCCACCGCGTGCACCCTCGCGCCGGGGACCTCGTGCGCGAGGGCGAGGGCGATGGCCCCCGAACCGGTGCACAGGTCGACGCACAGCGGCTGCGGCACCCCGCGCAGGGCGTCGACGGTCCACTGCACGACCGGCCCGGTCTCCGGCTGCGGGACGAAGACGCCGGGCCCGACCTCGAGCTCGAGGTCGCGGAACCTGGCGCGGCCGAGGAGGTGCTGGAGCGGGACGCGCTGCACGCGCCGGGAGACGAGGTCCTCGAACGCGGCGGCCTGGTCGGCGTCCAGGTCCTCGACGAGCGCCACGTCATCGGGTCCGGCGAGTCCCAGCGCGTGCGCGGCCAGGGCCCGCGCGTCGTGCTCGGGCGACGCGACACCGGCCTCGGCGAGCCGCGCGGAGGCGTTGCGCAGCGTCGTCCGGATCGAGGTCATGCGGCTTCTCCCGAGGGGCAGCGGCGGCGACCGGATGACCGCTCCAGGTCGCCGTCCACGAGTGACGGAGGGGACGGGCCCTGAGCCGGCGGGTCGAGCTGTCCGTCTGGACGGCCCTCGCCGGGGCGGCAGGCGCAGCGTGCCAGTGGGGGGTCGGCCCCGCCAGACGGGCGACGAGAGGTGGCTGCCGTCGGTGGTCTCGAGAGTGCCGTCCCCGTGGGTGCGACCTAGCCTCGGACGCAGGACACCGGTCGAGACCAGGCCAGCACGAGCACGAGCACGAGCCCACCGGGAGCAGACCGATGACCAAGCAGACGCCCACCAGCCGGCCCTTCGCCGTCGTCACCGGAGCCTCGAGCGGCATCGGCCTCGAGCTCGCCCGTCAGCTGATCGAGCGCGGGCACGACGTGCTGGTGTGCGCCGAGGACGCCGAGATCGACACCGCTCGGGACCGGCTGCGCGCCGAGCAGGGCGCCGAGTCGCCGGTCGTGGAGTCCTTCCACGCCGACCTGACCACCGCCACCGGCGTCGGGGCCCTCGTCGCCGGCGTGGTCGCGACCGGTCGCCCCGTGGACGTCCTGGCGCTCAACGCCGGCGTCGCGAACGGCGGACCGTTCCTCGAGACGCCGATCGAGGACGACGTGGCGCTCATCGACCTCAACATCACGGCCGTGGTGCGCCTGGCCAAGGCGCTCGTGCCGGCGATGGTCGAGCGCGGCGAGGGCCGGGTGCTGATCACCGCCTCCAGCGCGGCCACGCAGCCCGGCCCCTGGTACGCCACGTACGCGGCGTCCAAGGCGTTCGACCTCTCGTTCGCCGAGGCGATCCGCCACGAGCTCAAGAGCACCGGGGTGTCCGTGACGGCCCTGATGCCCGGCCCGACCGACACCGAGTTCTTCGAGCGCGCCGGCATGGAGGGCACCGGGGCGGGCAAGGGACCCAAGGACGACCCGGCGAAGGTCGCCGCGGCCGGCCTCGACGCGCTGTTCGCGGGCAAGGACAAGGTGACCGCCTCCATGGCGGCCAAGTCCCAGGCGGCGTCGGCGGCCGTGCTGCCCGAGACGGCGAACGCGGCGATGCAGGGGGCGCTCACCAAGCCGCGCGACTGACGGGCGCCAGCCGCCGGTGCAGCGCGCCGGGGTCGCCGACGTCCGGGTGCTGCTGCGGGTCGTCCCCGTGGCTCTCCCTCCCCCGTGCCCGTCGTCGGGCGTGGGCCCGCAGCGCCAGGGAGCCGACGGCCCCGCGTCCGCCTCCGCACCCGCCTGTGGACGAGCGCAGCGGGGCGACCGGTCGTGCTCCTAGCGTCGCGGCCACCGCCGCAGGGGCGGCACGGCACCCGGGAGACCGCATGGACGCGTTCGACGCCTTCGCCCCGCCACGAAGCGCTCCTGGCCCCACCCACGTCGGACGACCGGCCGGCCCCCTGCCCCAGGAGCGCAGGCCCGAGCGGGCGGACCGCGGGCGGGTGGCGGCCGAGCGGGTGGCGGCCGAGCGCGCGGCGGCCGAGCGCGCGGCGGCCGAGCGCGCGGCGGCCGTCGCCTCGCTCGGCACCGGCCTCGCGGCCGTGGCGGTCGCGGGGGTCGGGAGCCTCGCCGCCCTCAGCCTCGGGCCGGCCTTCGTCGCCGCGCTGCTGGGCGCCGTCAGCCTCTCCCTCGGCGGGATGGCCCTGTCCCGCTCTCGGGGCCGACCCCTCGACATCGCCCTCCTCAGCGCGGCCGGCGGCGTCTGCACCCTGGTGGCCGCCGGCATCACGGTCGTGACGCTGCTCTTCCCCTTCGGCGTGCCGTCGTCCGACGACGTCGCGCTCCCCGCGTCAGGCGGGGCACGGGTGCCCGACGAGGTGCTCGCCGACCTCCACGCCCGTGCGCTGCCGCTCGGGAGGGCCACCCCGATGGACGGGCGGGACGTCGCCGTCGCGGCGGTTCGCACCGATCCCGCCGACGTCGCCGCGAGGCTGGACGAGCTGGTGTGGCTGGCCGACGACGTCGGCGGCCTGCAGGACGTCGTGCTCGTGGAGCTCGACGCCCCCGTCGACGGCGGCGGCTGGGCGCCCGTCGTCGACAGCGGGGACGTCACGGTGGTCACTCCGCAGGGGCGGCCCCACGCGGTCCTCCTCACCCGCGGGTCGGTCACCTACGACGTCGAGCGTCTCGTCGAGCCCAGCGCCGACGGCCGCCCTCGTGGGCGCGTCGTCGTCGCGATCTCCATGGCACCGGCGAGCGCGAAGGGGGGCATGGTCGTCGTCACGTCGCCGAGCTGGACCGACGTGGCGGCGTGGTCGGTGCCGGCCTGGTGAGCTCCTGTTGACAGGGGCACCGCGGCGGGCGACGGTCTCGCCCGGGAGGCGCGCTGCCGCTCCTCCCTCGTCGACGTGCTCGACGACCGGTACGAACGGCGGACAGGACCCTTGATGGCCGGGACAACAGCGACCGACGTCGACCGACAGCTCCGAGGCATGGACGCCGAGCAGCTCCCCGCCGGGAAGCACGAGCTGCACGGCCCGGGGCACTTCGCCGGTCTCTACTCGGCCGAGAACATCGCAGGGACGGAGTTCGTCTTCGGGGCGACCTTCGTCATCCTCGGCGCCTCCTTCGTCGACGTCCTCATCGGCCTGGCCATCGGCAACGCCCTCGCGGTGCTGAGCTTCCGCTTCCTCACCGCGCCGATCGCCGTGCAGACGCGGATGAGCGTCTACACCTACCTCAGCCGGGTCGCCGGCGGGGCGACCTCGAAGATCTTCAACGGGGTCAACGCCTTGGTCTTCGCGATCATCTCCGCGGCCATGATCACCGTCTCCGCCACCGCCTTCCGCATCGTCCTCGACTTCCCGGCGCAGACGGAGGCCTACCCCACCAGCGTGGGCTTCATCGTCCTCGCCCTGGTCTTCGGCTCCGTCGCCGTCCTCGTGGCGGCCTTCGGCTTCAACGCCCTCGCCGAGTTCGCGAGCACCTGCGCCCCCTGGCTGATGGTCATGTTCGCCACCGGGGGCATGGCCCTCATCCCCGCGGTCTCCGAGTCGGTGAACGGGACCACGGTGGTGAGCAGCTGGAGCGAGTTCGTCCAGATCGGCGAGGACTCGATCTTCACCGGCCAGACGCCCGGCGGCGGGGAGGGGATCACCCTGCTGGGCATCATCGGGTACAGCTGGGCCGCGAACAGCTTCGCGCACACCGGTCTCGTCGACATGTCGCTCCTGCGGTACGCGAAGAAGAGCTGGTACGGCTACATGTCGGCGACCGGCATGTTCCTCGGCCACTACATGGCCTGGATCGCGGCCGGGTTCATGGGCGCGGCCGCCGCCGTCATCGTCCAGACCGAGATCACGGAGATCGAGCCCGGGGCCGTCGCCTTCGAGGCGCTGGGCTACGCCGGCCTGGTGACCGTGGTCGTCGGTGGCTGGACCACCGCCAACTCGAACCTGTACCGGTCCGGGCTGGCCGGGCAGGGCGCCTTCCCGCGCTTCTCGCGCAAGAAGATGACCCTCGTCATCGGCGTCATCGTCCTCGTGGCGAGCGTCTTCCCGTTCGTCTACCGCGGCTACCTCAACCTCGTGACGTACGCGGGCATCACGCTGGTGCCGGTCGGCGGCATCCTCTTCGCCGAGCACTACCTCCTGAGGCGCTTCGGGATGACGCCGTCCTGGGCGCGCTACAAGGGCGTGAACAACAAGCCCGCGCTGCTGGCCTGGGGGATCACGCTCGCCCTCGCGGCGGCGGCGGTCGCGCTCGGCCTCATGCCCGTGTACTTCGCCTTCGTGCCCGCCTTCGTCCTCGGCGCCGCCCTGTACGTCCTCTTCGCCAAGCGGATGGGGGCGGCGGAGGAGTACCCGGAGGGCGTGGCGGCCGACGAGCTCTTCGCCGAACGGGTCGACTCGCTCCACGCCGAGCAGGCCCGGGAGGCGCCCACCGACCTCGACACGACCGACCGCAGGAAGCTCACCCGCGTGCTGCGGGTCGTCTGGCTCGTCGACCTGGCGGTCATCTTCGTCGCCGGCCTGCTCGTCCTTGTCGCGAGCCCGGACGTCGCCACCTACGAGGCCAACCGCACGCAGTTCTGGGCGGTCGCGGCGGCGGGGACGGTCATCTACTTCGTCGCCGCGTACTGGGAGCTGCGGCGCCACAAGGCGCACGCCCGGCGGGCGGTGGAGGACTACAAGTCCCAGCGCCCGGTCGGTGAGCAGGCCCGGCCTGCCTAGCGACACCTGGAGCCGGTCACTGCCTGTGCGCTGACCGGCCGGTCGCGCTCAGGAGCTCGCGGAGGCCGTCGGCTCAGCGAGTTCGCCGTCGCGGTCCTGGATCCCGTCGAGGCGGAAGCGGCCTGACCACACGTCGATGAGGAAGGGACGCTCGGGGTCCGGGCCGGGCACGAGGGTGAGCGTCATGCTGCGCTCGTACGGCAGGACCCAGGCGGTGCCGTCGGCCTCGCGGGTGAGGTCGAGGTCCACGGTCTGCTCGACCTCGACGCTGACGCGGCCCTCCCCCGAGCTGTCGCTGAGCCACACGTCGCCGACGTCGAGGACGGCAGTGGTGTAGCCCCGCCCGTCCCGGGTGGCCGGCCGGTACTCGCCGTCGTCGTAGGGCACCAGCGCGAGCAGGGCCACGTTGGCCAGAGCAGTGCTCATCTCCCCGGAGCTCATCTCGGCGACGTCCTCGTCCCACCACTCGTGGGCGTCCGGCGCGAGCATCTCCTTGACGAAGGTCGCGGACTCGACGGCCTCCTCGGGGCTGGGCTGCTCGTCACGGTGGTCGAAGCTGTCCTGCGCCCCCTGCTCGAGCAGCAGCGTGACCACGTCGCAGAGACCGGCGCGGACAGCGGCCGCGCCGTAGCGATCAGCGGCCGAGCCGGTGGGCTCGTCCAGCGTGGCGCAGTAGTCGGGCGTCCCGTCCGCGGCGACGGGGACGACCTCGCCGTCGACGGTGATCATCAGCGGCTCCACGGCGGGGCTGGTCGTCGAGGTGGTCGCTCCGGTGGGGGTCGCGCCCGCGGGGCCCGCTGGCCCGCCCGCGGGCGGCGCCGCGCTGCAGCCGCCGAGTGCCAGGGCCGCGACGACGAGCCCCGGCGCGAGCCCCTGACGCGCCCGGAGCCTCCGCGCGATCACAGCTGCTCCACGTAGCGCGGCCGGCAGCACTCCTCGTGGTCGACCTCCCACGGCCACTGACCGAGGTCGTCCTGCCAGACGAGCTGGAGCAGGGGGATCGGCGGGCCGTCCACCGCGTACATCGCCTGCAGCACCACCATCCGCTCGGGGTGGCTCACCGGCTCGAGCCGCACGGGCACCGGCCCGATGTCAGACAGCTGGTCCCCGGCGACCAGCCGACGGCCGGACAGGACCTGCTGCGTCGCGAGGCCGAGCAGCGGGAAGGAGACGGCCATCTCGAGGCCGCTGACCACCAGCTCGGCCTGCCCGTCCCGCAGCGAGAGCCCCACGGTGTGCGTCAGGGACGGCCCGGTCTCGTCACCGCGGACGTGCACCACCGACACCCCGTGCTCCTCGACCAGCCGTCGGTGGTGCTCGACGAGGTCGTCGACGTCCGGGGTCTTCTGCGCCCAGTGCATCCCGCTCTCCCACCGACTGCGCCGCCACCGGGCGTGGACCCAGGACGGTAGGGAGCCGGGACGTCTCGCGCGTCGGCCGCGAGGCTGACCTGTGGACAACACGACCGGCCGCGCTCCCGTGCCGTCGGCAGGCGGTTCAGGTCGGGACGTCGCCGGCTCGCTCGTCAGCGGCGAGTCAGCACCTCGACGACCGCGTCGGCGACGAACCTCCGGCCGCGGCCAGCACCAGGAGACTCGCGGAGGATGCCGAGCTCGACGAGGCGACCGACGGCGGTGCTGGTCGCCTGGTAGGTCCGGCCGGTCAGCTGGCTGAGACGGGCGACCCGCACGACAGGAGACGCCACGAGCCCACGGGCCACGGTCTCGACCAAGCCGGTGAGGCCCGCCTCAGCGACGCGCCTCAGGTAGTCCTGCTCGATGTCCAGGAGCTCGTGCACACGACGAGCGGTGTCGAGCGCGGATGCCTCCAGCCCGGAGGCGAAGAAGTGCACCCACGAGTCCCAGTCCCCGGTCGCACTCACCTGCGCGAGGTGGTCCTGGTAGTCGTGCCGGCGCGTCTCGAACCAGGGCGACACGCTGAGGAGCGGTTCGTCGATGATGTGGTCCCGCATCAGCTGCAGGACGACGAGCAGGCGCCCCAGACGGCCGTTGCCGTCGTTGAAGGGGTGAAGGGTCTCGAACTGGTAGTGCGCCATGGCGGCGGCGACGACGGGATCACGATCAGCGGACGGCCCCTCGATCCACTGCAGCAGGTCCTGCACTCCTGCCTCCAGGGCCGCACCCGGCGGCATGGGCACGAACCCGCGCGGCCTCCAGCCCGGCGCCGCGGCCGCCGATGGCGACCGGCACGCGCCGGACACGGCCGCTCTCCTCCGTGTCGGCCGCCGTACCTCGCACCAGCGTCCGGTGCAGACCGCAGATGAGACCCACGGCGAGAGGGCGCCCCTCACCGACCCACGCGAAGGCCTCTTCCGCTGCGGCCACGTAGTTGAGCACCTCCGACAGCTCCGCCGAACGCCCCTGGGTCGAGGCCTCCGCCTCGAGGACGTCCTCGAGAGGCGCGAACGTGCCCTCGAGGGCAGAGGTGCTCTGGGCCTCGCGACGCAGCATCGGTCGCCTGAGCAGGGCGGGCTCTGGCACCTGCCGGCCGGCCTGCTCCAGCCGACCGAGCGCATGCCCAGCCCGGGCGACGGCGCGCCACGTGGCGCCTGTCAGCGTCGGCTCGTCACGGAGCGGGTCTGCGACGTACGCCCAGTGGGCGTACGTCCGCTGGGTGCGGCCGTCGATCCCGGCGAGGCGGACGACGTGGCCGACCGGGCTGGCACGGAAGCGCTCGACATCCACAACTTCAAGCTAGGGCCCGCGCGCTTGAACTACGCCTGGCTAGCGTCAAGCGCGCTGGAAGTTCCTCGCGGCACCCCTTCGCTGTCCCGCCGGCCGCACCGAGGGCTTCGCGACGAAGCCGGCGGACTCAAGGGCCTCCTCCCCGCGCGAACGCGGACCCGCGACGTCAGGGAACCGCACCATCTCGTGCATCCACCGTTCGATGATCGGTGTCGACCGAACATCGAACGCTGACAAGACTCAGCGACAACAAGCCGATCAACGAGACCGTCCTGCGCCGAACGCTCGTCGGGATAGGCGAGGACGAGTGGTACCGGACGCTCAACAGCCGCGTCTTCTTCTGGCTCACCGAGCAGCGGCTCGACAGCCTGCACGCCGCCTCCCGCGGACGGCAGCACGACCCGCTCGTCATCGACACGGGGAGGCTGCCCGCCACCCACGGCGGCGAGGTCGCGCTCTGTCCGCTGAACAGCGGCGCCGTGCACGCCGGCGCGGTGGTCACGCGCGGCGCCGGCACCTTCCGCCGCCTCGCCGACCACCCGTGGGAGGAGCGCCGACGCATCGCCCGGCGGGAGCCCGTCGTCGAGCTCACCGTGGCCTGCGCCGTCCGGGACATCACGGACCTCGTCGAGGACGTCCGGACGACCTGACGGCGCCGACGACCAGGACGTCAGCCGACGACGAGGACCGTCGCGCCGAGCGCCTCGTAGGTGCTGCGGGCGCGGGCGTCCCTCGTCCCCAGCGGCACCCGGCCATGCACCGCGGCGAGGGCGACTGCACCGTCGTAGGCGGCGCCCCCGACGACGCCCGCACCCGCGAGCACCTCCGGCAACCGGGCGGAGACCATCTCGGGAAGCAGGACCGTCGGCTCGAAGCGGGCGAGGAGGCGAACGGCGTCCGCAGCCTCGAGGCGCACGTCGCCCGGCAGACGCGTGAGGACGGAGAAGGTCTCGAGCGCTGCATGCCCGGCCAGGGCGAGCCGTCGCCCGCTGCACCACGCACGCACCACGTCGTGCGCCTCGTGCGTCGCGAGCAGCAGCGGGACGGCAGCGCTGGTGTCGAGCGCCACCAGATCGTCCGGGGGTGTCACCGACGGCCGGAGTCGAGGAGGCCGAAGACGACGTCGTCGTCCACGACGGTGCTGCCCGTCGCGACGAGCTGACCGTCCTCCTCCACCAGCCGGGCCGTCCGCCCCGCCGGGACGAGATGAAGCCCTGCGCCGTAGCGCGAGAGGTCGACCGTCGAGCCGGGGACGAGACCGAGCGCGTCCCGGAGCGCCTTGGGGACGACCACCCGACCCAGGGAGTCCACCGTCGCCCGCATGGTGGGACGCTACCAGCGCCATCCCAGTGCCTTGACGGGTGGCGCGGGTCGGCCACGGTCGCTCCCGGGGTGCTGCCTGGCCCAGCGCTGTGCAGGGTGAATCAGCCTGGCTGATAGGTGCGGGACCCGAGACGGGCCCGACCTCAGCAGCGGGTGCGCCGCCGGCCGCCCGCCCCTCGTGACTGCGCCCGCCTCGGCTTCACTGGCCCGGTGACCACGCTCGTCGACCACCTCGCGACCCTGGACGCACCGGCGATGGCGGCCCTGCTCGAGCGCCGGCCGGAGGTCACGGCCGGCACACCCCCGCGGAACCTGCCCGAGCTCGCGCGCCGGCTCGAGAACGCCTACGACGTCTTGGACACCCTGGTCGCAGCGCCCCTGCCCGTCCTCCAACTCGCCGAGGCGTTGCAGGCCCTCGGTGGCCGGGCGTCGACGGCGTCCCCGCGGCGGCTCCTCGACGCCGCTCCGGACGAGGGCGAGGACCCGCTCGAGGCGCCGCTGCGCTGGCTGGAGCAGCGGGCGATCGTCCTGCGCAGCGTCGACGACGCGGCGGGCCGCACCACCCCGGTCGCCGTGCGACGAGGCGCCGCGGGGGGACGCACGCGACGTCTTCCCCTCCGCGCCTGCGCGTGGACGGTCGACGCTCGCCCTCATCCCGTCGGGTTCGGCGCGGAGGTCTGGGCGCGGGTCGCTTCGAGCGGCGCGCCGTCGGGTTGCCGCAGGTCGTGCAGCTCGTACGAGCCCCACCACTGGTCGACGAGGAAGGGCGTAGCCGGTTCAGGACCGGCGCCAGCCCTGCCGAGGCGACCGACAGGAGATGCAGGTCGTCTCGGCGTCACGTCGGCCGTGGCATGCGTCGGTTGCAACACGGCGTCACGAGCAACACCAGACCGTAAGGTCCCCGGCAGAGGCGAGTGCGGCCCGCCACCACTCGGGGAGAGGACGACCATGCAGGAGCCGTCAGGCTCGACAGCGTCCACGAACCCAGCGGCGGACAGCCGGAGTGGCCCCGCCTCACCCGCTGCGGCAGACCTCGACGAACTCACCGATCGCGACCCGGCGTCGCCGGCTCCCGTGGACGACCCGCTCGACGGCGTCGAAGACGACGAGGAGGCCGATCGCGAGCAGGTCGAGCGCGAGCGGACCAGGCTCAAGCAGTTCGTCACCAGCCTCGACACCGACGACATCAGGTCCGGCGGCTGGTTCACCAAGCTGGCCGGACAGGCCCTCGGCTCGTACACCGACAAGGTCGATGCGCAGTACTTCCAGAAGCGCTACAAGGGCGTACCGGCGGACGCCGTCGTCGACCAGCGGATCAAGATGGCGGCTCGGTACGCCGCGCTCGAGGGTGGACTATCGGCGGGCGCGTACACCGCTGCCGTGGGCGCCACGCTCGGGAGCCTGGGCGGCGCCTCTCCCGTGACCGTCCCCGCCGCGGTGGCGACCATGATGGTCGACGTCACCTACGTCTCCCAGCTCCAGCTCCGCCTCGCGCACGACATCGCCGTCCTCTACGGCGTCCCGGTCGACGTGTCCGACCCGGAAGACATGTGGAAGCTGATCCGGGTGGCCTTCACCATCAAGAGCGGCGGGGCGGTGAGTGAGGGTGTCATCAAGGCGGCTCCCGTAGTGATCCGGCCTCTCATCAGGCGCTTCTACTCGGGCGCCACGCTGAATGCTGCAAGAGGCTTCCCCGTGGTCGGCAAGTACCTCCTCCAGCGGAACGTCCTCAAGATCGGCATCCCGCTCGTCGGCGTGCCCCTCGCAGCGGTCCTCAACCGCTACACGACGCTGGTCGCCGGACGGCACGCCCGCGCCGTCTTCCGCAACGAGGCGCGGGTCATCGAGGTCGCCGAGAAGCTGACCGGGCGGACGGCGCACCCGCAGCTGCTGCTGTGGGTCGCGTGGCTCGTCATCACGGCGGACACCAAGATCTCCGACGACGAGGCCCTCCTCATGCGGCACCTCGTCCGGTTGGCCGAGGCCCGGCACGAGTTGGTCGACGAGGCTCTCGCGCGTCTCGTGGACGTCGACGCCGCCGAGGTCTGGGAGCGCGTCGCCGCCGAGGCCGGGGACCTGCAAGACGTCCTCGACGCGGCCGCCCAGGTGGCCGCCGTCGACGGTGACGTCAACGCCCGCGAGCGGGCGGTGCTCTCCGAGCTCGGCGACCGGTGCACCCGTGCTCGCTGACGAGATCGCCGACCGCTGGCCCCGCCTGTTCCACATGGCCGAGGCGGGCTCGTGGCCGTCCATCCAGCGCCACGGCCTGCTCTCCGCGCAGGCGCTGTGCGACCTCTACGACGTCCGGCAGTCCCAGCGCGACGAGCTGCTCGCCCGCAAGCGCCCGCACTCGGTCCAGATCACCCACCCCGAGCATGGGACGGCGTGGGTCCGCGATATCAAGCCGAACAACGAGACCGTGCTGCGCCGCACGCTCGTCGGCATGGACGAGGCCAGCTGGTACCGCACGCTCAACAGCCGCGTCTTCCTCTGGCTCACCGAGGAGCGGCTCGGCACGCTGTACGCCGCCTACCGCGGGCGCGGGCACGACGTGCTCGTCGTTAGCACCGCCAAGTTGCTCGCGGCGCACGGCGGGGAGGTCGAGTTCTGCCCGCTCAACAGTGGTGCCGTCCACGCCGGAGCCGTCGTCACCCGCGGCGCCGAGACCTTCCGCGGCCTCGCCGACTACCCGTGGGAGGAGCGCCGGCGCATCGCCCGACGCGAGCCGGTGGTCGAGCTGACCGTGCCGTACGCCGTGCGGACATCGCCGATCTCGTCGAGGACGTCCGTTCCCTCTGGCTGGCGCAGAGGGAAACGGTGAGCGCCGCCCCGTAACTGCCGCGGACCCGCACGAGCGACGCAAGGCCAAGGGACTTGCGCTTGCGGCGTTTGGGGACCACGCTGCATGTTCGGCCTCCGAGGAGGACTCCATGCCCGCCACCGCTCGCACCACCACCCCGCTCACCAGCGCAGCACGCCACCGACTCGCCGACCTTCGCCCCGACGACCCCTTCCCCACGGACGACGTCGCCCTGACGATCGGCGACCGGACCACCACGGTTCCCCGGGAGGTGGCGCAGAGCCTGCTGGACGTCGTCCGGCGGCTCGGCGAGGGGCAAGGGGTGATCGTCCAATCGGTCGACGAGCTGCTCACGACGGGGCAGGCCGCCAGCCTGTTGGGGGTCTCGCGCACGCACGTGTGCTCGCTGGTCGACGACGGCGTCATCCCCGTCGAGTACCGCGGCACCCACCGGCGCCTCCGCACCTCAGACGTCCTGGACCACCTGCGCCGCCAGCGCGCCGAGCGGAAGGCTGCGCTCGACGAGATCAGCCGCTTGTCGCACGAGGCGGGGCTGTACGACGACGCCTTCTGAGAAGCACGTCAGCGTCAGCGGTCGTCCGTAAGGTCTCACCGTGGCGTACCGGGCGTTCCTCGACGCCAACGTCCTGGTGCCCGCTCGCGTGCGAGACGTCCTCCTGACTCTGGCGGACGTCGGCGCCTTCGCGCCGCTCTGGTCGCCCGAGGTTCTCGAGGAGGTCGACCGGCACCTTCCGTCAGCCATGGCCCCTGCATCGAGGCGCCACCTCCTCGGTGAGATGAAGCGCGCCTTTCCCGAGGCGTCAACCACCTGGCCGGAGCCCCTGCGTGTCGAGGTCGCCAGCCTCGTCAACCCGCACGACCACCACGTCGTCGCGGCAGCGCTGTGGGCGCACGCCGACGTCCTCGTCACCGACGACCAGCGACTGGCGGACGAGGCGACCGCGCTCCTCGACTGCCAGTCGCCGGGTCTCTTCGTCACCTACGCCCTCGACGCGGTCGGAGCAGAGGCGCTGAGCGCCCTGCTAGAAATGGCGCGACAGCGGTGGAGCCGTGTCGATCGAACTGACGGCGAGCTCGTCGATCGACTGCTGGCGTGGATGCGGTCGATCGGGTGGGACGGCGCCGCCAGCGAGCTGTCCCGGCTCTCGGCCGTTTGATAGGCAGCCGCTGTCGCGAGCGTTTCGGGACGGAAGCGTCGCTGCTGAACCTGCTCCCCTGCTAGACAACCAACATGAGGCTCTTCGTACCTGCGGTGGGGGTCATGCCAGCCGGGGGTGGCGTAGGCCTCCGCCGATCAGGAGCATCCGGAGGCGGTAGTTGTCCCGGTTGCGGAAGCCGCGGGCGATGCGGCGGTGGAGCTCGATGAGGCCGTTGATGGCTTCGGTGCCGCCGTTGGAGGCGCCGCCGGTGTCGAAGTAGGCCAGCAGCGCGGCGCGCCACTGCCGCAGGGTCCGCCCGAGGCGGGCGACCTCGGGGATCGGGCAGGACGCGAAAGAGGCCAGGACCTTCTCCGCGACCGCCCTTCCGGCGGCGGGGGTGGGCTGGTGGTAGATCGACGTGAGCTGCTGGGCGCACTGCCAGGCCACGCCCGGCCTGGTCGTGCTCGGGGTGGGCCGCGAAGTCGGCCTCGAGGCGGGCGAACTGACGGTCGGTGAGGTTCTCGGCCCCGGCGCGCAGCGTGGTGCGGATCCCGTAGAGCGGGTCGCCGGAGCGGCCGCGGTGGCCGGTGGTCTCCTGCTGCACCCGGCGGCGGACGTCGTCCAGGGCGGCGGTGCCGAGCTTGACGACGTGGAAGGGGTCGACCACGGCGGTGGCGTCTTCGCGCTTGACGTCGATGGCGTTCTTGTACCCGTGGAGGGGGTCTAGCCGTCGCCACGGCCACCCCGGCGCGGAAGGCTTCGCCGCGGGCGTCGAGCCAGTCAGAGTAGACCCGCCCGGAGCGGCCCGGGACCAGGTCCAGCCCCCAGCCCGCCGCCCTCGCGAGTCCTCGCTGGACCAGTCATCACGTCGTGCGCTCAGCGTTCACCGGGACCTTCGACAAGACCAGGTGACGCTCCGTACTGTCCAGGCGTGCAGCGTGTTCGGGCCGGCGTCGGCCCTACGACGAGGGGGAGACGTGAGCCAGCTCGGTAGCTTCGTGTGGGGGATCGCCGACCAGCTGCGGGGGGTCTACAAGCCGCACCAGTACGGCAACGTCATCCTGCCGATGACCGTGCTGCGTCGGCTGGACTGCCTCATGGACGGCCACCGCGCGCAGATGCGCACGCTGGCGGCGCAGTACCCCAACCCCACGATGCTGGCGGCGAAGGTGCGCAAGGAGACCGGGCTCGACTTCCACAACACCTCGCAGTACGACCTCAAGCGCCTGGTCTCCGACCCCGACGGCCTGCAGGCCAACCTCAACGAGTACCTTTCGCGCTTCTCGGCCAACATCGACGTGTTCGACCGCTTCAAGTTCGGCGGCGAGATCGCCACCCTGGCCGAGAAGAACCGACTGCTGCTCGTCGTCCGGCAGTTCTCCGAGGTCGACCTCCATCCCGATCGGTTGCCGAACGCGGCGATGGGCGATCTCTTCGAGGAGCTCATCCGCAAGTTCGCCGAGGCCTCCAACGAGGAGGCCGGCGAGCACTTCACCCCGCGCGACGCGATCCGGCTGATCGTCGATTTACTTTTCGAGCCGAAGCGGGATGGATTGAGACAACCCGGCGTTGTGAGGCGCGTCTACGACCCAACAGCGGGCACAGGCGGCATGCTCTCCATGGTCGAGGAGCACCTGCAGGCACTAAATCCGTCGGCGCGCTTGGGGCTCTTCGGACAAGAGATCAACGATCAGTCCTACGCCATCTGTAAGTCCGACCTCATCGCCAAGGGCCAAGCGGTCACTAATATTCAGCTCGGCGACACCCTAGCCGAGGACAAGTTCGCCGGGAAGACCTTCGACTACTGTCTGTCAAATCCTCCTTACGGCGTGGATTGGCGCGCCTCTGAGGAGGCCGTCAAGGCTGAGCGTGCGGCCGCTCCGCAAGGACGGTTCGGCCCAGGATTGCCGAAGATGGGCGACGGTCAGATGCTCTTCCTCACCCACCTCGCCGCGAAGATGCGGCCCGTCGCGGAGGGCGGAGGGCGCGCCGGCATCGTCCTCAACGGCTCGCCGCTGTTCAACGGGGCGGCGGAGTCCGGGGAGTCGCAGATCCGCCGGCACCTGCTCGAGAGCGACCAGGTGGACGCCATCGTCGCTCTGCCGACCAACATGTTCTACAACACCGGCATCAGCACGTACGTGTGGGTGCTCGACAACATGAAGCCCGCCGAGCGGGTCGGTAAGGTCCAGCTCATCGACGGCACGTCCTTCTTCACCAAGATGCGCAAGAACCTCGGCGACAAGTCACGGGAGATCTCCGCGGTCGATCGGGACAGGCTGGTGCGCATTTACGGCGCCTTCGACGCCCAGGCTGAGGAGGACGCCGACCACAGTCGCGTCTTCGCGACGACGGACTTCGGCTACTGGACCATCACCGTCGAGCGACCGCTGCGGCTGGCGTTCGAGGTGACGCCCGAGCGCAGCGACGCGCTCGCCGAGGCGTGCGGCGGCGGAGCCAAGGGGGCCAAGGGCCTGCTCAAGGACATGGACCCCCAGCGGCTGCGCAAGCTGCTGCAGTCCTTCGCCGGCGCGCATCCCGGCGCCCGATGGATGGACCGCGCCGTCTTCATGCCCGACCTGCGCATGCACCTCAAGCGTGAGGGGGCCGCCCTGCCGACACCGGCCCTCAAGGCGGTGTGGCAGGGACTGTCCGAGCGGGACGAAGACGCAGAAATTTGCCGCGACACCAAGGGCGCCCCCGAGCCCGACGTCAGCCTGCGCGACACGGAGAACGTCCCCTACGGCTGGGCCCTGCCCGGCGAGACGGGCGACAGTCGCGCCGGGGAGGGACGCCGCGACGAGGTCATCGCTGACTACTTCGCGCACGAGGTCAAGCCCCACGTCCCCGACGCCTGGATCGACCACACCCGAACCCGCGTCGGCTACGAGATCCCCTTCACCCGCCACTTCTACCGCTATGTGCCACCTCGGCCCTTGGAGGAGATCGACGCCGACCTGGAGGTGCTGGTCAAGGAGATTATGGAGCTGCTGCGCGAGGTGGAGGCGTGACGCTGTCGACGCCGCGTCACTGGGGCGTGGACCTTCCCGCTGGTTGGTGCGTAGGTCAGATTAGGCACACCGGCACCGTGACCCTGGGAAAGATGCTGCAGTCAGCTGGAGACGGGGGCGCGAGAGCGCCGTACTTGCGGGCCGCAAACGTACAGCCGGACGGAGTCCTCGCTCTGCAAGACGTCAAGGAGATGCTCTTCGAGCCTGGCGAGCTCGCCCAACTCACGTTGCGGCGCGGTGATGTCGTCGTGGTCGAGGGTGGCCAGGGTGGCTACGGGCGCGCTGCCTACGTCCATAGCAACCTAGTCGGCTGGGGGTTCCAGAATTCCATCATGAGACTCCGGCCGAACGGTGCGGACGGTCGCTTCATCGCCTATTATCTCCTCGCGGCGCGGGAGCGCGGTTTCATCCAGGCCACCTGCAACGTGGTGTCGATGCCGCACTACACCAGTGAGAAGCTGTCGGCGACGCCCATACCTTTGCCACCTACCAAGGATCAGGTCCTCGTCGCCGACTACCTCGACCGCGAGACCGCCCAGATCGACGCACTGATCGGCAAGCAAGAGCGGCTCATCGAGACGCTTCGCGAGCGACGCAACGGCGTTCTGCTGCGAGGCGTCACTAAGGGAGTCGATCGTTCGGTTGATGTGCGACAGAGCGGGCTGCGGTGGGCGGGCGGCATCCCCAGGCACTGGGACGTCGGCAACATCCGTCGGTACGCGACCATGAAGACGGGCCATACGCCCAGTCGCTCGACAAGCGCCTACTGGCGCGACTGCCACATTCCATGGGTGACCTTGGCCGACGTGCATCAGATGCGCCCGGGGACTGACCTGTACGTCAGCCCGACAACTTCAGCATGTATTAGCGAGTTGGGATTGACGAACTCGGCGGCAGAGTTGCTGCCGGCCAAAACAGTCATGCTCTCAAGGACGGCGTCGGTCGGCTTCGCCGCGATGATGCCAACTGCCATGGCGACGAGTCAGGACTACTGGAATTGGGTGTGCGGGCCCGGGCTTTCACCGGAGTATTTGACCCTCGTCTTCCGCGCCATGCGCGAGGAGTTTCGAGCACTGATGACTGGCTCGACGCACAAGACGATCTATCAAGCGACGGCCGCGTCGTTGTCCATACCGGTCCCTCCACTCGAGGAGCAGAAATTTATAGTTGTCCACCTGCTGGAGGCGATGCACGAGATTGACGCCCTCCTCGCCAAGGCCGAGCAGCTCATCGTCTTAGTCCGGGAGCGTCGCTCGGCCCTCATCACCGCCGCGGTGACCGGCCAGATCGACGTGCGGAGGGCCGCGTGATGCCGGGCCAGCACACGGAGAGGCCGTTCGAGGACGAGCTGTGCGCGCACCTCGCGGCGCAGGGGTGGCTCTACTCCGAGACGAGTCAGGGCTACGACAAGGAGCGCGCCCTCTTCCCCGAGGACCTCTTCGGGTGGCTGGAGGACACGCAGGCTGACCAGTTCGCCAAGGTCGTGACCGCAGGGTCGTCGAGCGAGCCGCAGCAGCGGGCGCAGCTGCTCGACCGGCTCGTCAAAGTGCTGGCCACGCCGGTTGAGGCAGGCGGCGGCACGCTCAACGCACTCCGCCGCGGCTTCAAGCACGTCTCGGCCACCCTCGACCTGTGCGAGTGGAAGCCCGAGACGTCACTCAACCCGACGACCACCAAGCGGTACGGCAGGGTTCGCGTCCGCGTCGTCCGGCAGGTGTACTTCTCGACCGCGGACACGCGGTCGGTGGACCTCGTGCTCTTCGTCAACGGGCTGCCGGTCGCGACGCTGGAGCTGAAGACCGACTTTACCCAGTCGGTCACCGAGGCCATCCAGCAGTACAGAAGCGACCGCAGGCCCAAGGACCTCAAAACCGGCCATGTCCAGCCGCTCCTGACGCCCGGCCGGGGGGCGCTGGTGCACTTCGCCGTCTCCAACAGCGAGGTCTGGATGACCACGCAGCTGCGCGGGGACAAGACCCACTTCTTGCCCTTCAACACCGGGAACGCCGGGGGAGCCGGCAACCCGCCCGCTGCGGCGGGGGCGTCGGCGACGGCGTACCTGTGGGAGCAGGTGCTGCAGCGGGACGCGCTGCTCACCATCCTCGGCAAGTTCCTCCACCACGAGACGACGACCCGCTACGACCCGATCACCGGCACGCCGGAGAAGCGCACCACCCTGCTGTTCCCGCGCTACCACCAGTGGACGTCGTCACCCGCCTCGCCGAGGCCGCCCGCGCGGAGGGGCCGGGCC
>Ga0210040_10001224_pt1 | contig 39605 bp, 32 predicted proteins | sample CryGeyCG12114_NA_FD_185462 | JGI IMG/M metagenome (GOLD analysis project Ga0210040, IMG submission 185462) | Groundwater microbial communities from aquifer - Crystal Geyser CG19_WC_8/21/14_NA (SPAdes) (version 2) | ecosystem: Environmental > Aquatic > Deep subsurface > Groundwater | place: USA... | reverse complement strand
CGCTGGCCGCGCAGGACGCCCCTTGAGCAGACGCAGCAACGTCCCCTGAGCCGTGTCGAGGGGCTCGGGACGGGTCGGCTTCCACGTTGCGAGGCCAACCTCTTCGAGGCCCTTCGACAAGCTCAGGAGACGTTCTCGCCCTTCGACAAGCTCAGGGGACGTTCTCGCCGGCTGACCACCGCTGGGGTGGTCAGCCGGCAAGGAGTCGCGCGACTACTTCAGCAGCGAGCGCAGGACGTACGGCATGATCCCGCCGTTGCGGTAGTAGTCGGCCTCACCGGGCGTGTCGATCCGGACGACGGCATCGAACTCGACGTCGCCGGCCTGCACGTGCACCGTCGTGGGGGTGCTGCCGTCGTTGAGCACGATCACGCCGGTGAAGGAGAACGTCTCCTCCCCCGTCAGACCGAGCGACTCCGCGCTCTGACCCTCCGGGAACTGCAGCGGCAGGACGCCCATGCCGATCAGGTTGGAGCGGTGGATGCGCTCGTACGACTGCGCGATCACCGCCTTGACCCCGAGCAGGGCGGTGCCCTTGGCCGCCCAGTCGCGCGAGCTGCCCGAGCCGTACTCGACGCCGGCCAGCACGACCAGCGGCGTGCCCTGCGCGAGGTAGTGCTCGGACGCCTCGTAGACCGTCGTCACCGGGGAGCCGGGCTGGGTGAAGTCGCGCGTCACGCCGCCCTCGGTGCCCGGCGCGAGCCGGTTGCGCAGGCGGATGTTCGCGAACGTGCCGCGGATCATCACCTCGTGGTTGCCCCGACGCGAGCCGTAGGAGTTGAAGTCGCGGCGCTCCACCCCGTGCGCGGTGAGGTAGTCCCCCGCCGGGCTGTCGGCCTTGATCGAGCCGGCCGGGGAGATGTGGTCGGTGGTGATCGAGTCGCCCAGCATCAGCAGGACGCGGGCGCCCTCGATGTCGGTCACCGCCGACGGCTCGGCCGCCATGCCGTCGAAGTACGGGGGCTTGCGCACGTAGGTCGAGTCGGCGTCCCACTCGAACACGGCACCCTCGGGCGTCGGCAGCGCCTGCCACTGCGCGTCGCCGGCGAAGACGTCGGCGTACGAGTCGGCGAACATCTCCGCGCCGATCGAGGACGCGACGACCTCGTCGATCTCGGCCTCGGTCGGCCAGACGTCGCGCAGGTAGACCGGCTGGCCCTGCTCGTCGGTGCCGAGCGGGTCGTTCACCAGGTCGGTGTCCATCGTCCCGGCGAGCGCGTACGCGACCACGAGTGGCGGTGACGCCAGGTAGTTCATCTTGACGTCGGGGTTGATCCGGCCCTCGAAGTTCCGGTTGCCCGAGAGCACCGAGACCACGGCGAGGTCGTTCTCCTGGACGGCCGCGCTCACCTCGGGGATGAGCGGGCCGGAGTTCCCGATGCACGTCGTGCAGCCGTAGCCGACGAGGTTGAAGCCCAGCTTGTCCAGGTAGGGCGTGAGGCCGGAGCGGTCGTAGTAGTCCGTGACCACCTTGGAGCCCGGCGCCAGCGTCGTCTTGACCCAGGGCTTGCGGGACAGGCCCCGCTCGACCGCCTTCTTGGCCACGAGGGCGGCGCCGATCATGACGCTCGGGTTGGACGTGTTGGTGCACGAGGTGATCGAGGCGATCGTCACCGCTCCGTGGTCGAGCTCGAACGTCTGCCCGTCGAGGGTGACCGTCGTCCTGCGGCTGGGCCGGCCGATGTCGGCCGCGACACCCTCGCCGAACTCGTGCGGCTCGCTCTCCCCGCTCTCGCTGGAGCTGACCGGGTCAGAGGCCGGGAAGGTCTCCGAGACGGACTCGTCGTAGCCGTTCAGCGCGGGCGCGGAGTCCACGTTCGGTGCGGCGGCGTCGGACGTGGCCGACGGCGCGGGCACCGCCTGGTCGTCGTCCACGTACGCCGTCAGCGCCTCGCGGAAGCCCTGCTTGGCCTGGGCCAGGATCACGCGGTCCTGCGGGCGCTTCGGGCCGGCGATGCTCGGCACGATGGTCCCGAGGTCGAGCTCGAGGTACTCGGAGTAGCGCGGCTCGTGGTCGGCGTCGTGCCAGAGGCCCTGCTCCTTCGCGTACGACTCGACGAGCGCGATCTGGTGCTCGTCGCGCCCGGTGAGGCGCAGGTAGTCCGTCGTCTTGGAGTCGATCGGGAACACGGCGATGGTCGAGCCGTACTCCGGGCTCATGTTGCCGATGGTGGCGCGGTTGGCCAGCGGCACGGCCGAGACGCCCGGTCCGTAGAACTCGACGAACTTGCCGACCACCTTGTGCTGGCGCAGCATCTCGGTGATGGTCAGCACCAGGTCGGTGGCGGTGGCGCCCTCCGGCATGGAGCCGCTGAGCTTGAAGCCCACCACGCGCGGGATGAGCATCGAGACGGGCTGGCCGAGCATGGCCGCCTCAGCCTCGATGCCGCCGACGCCCCAGCCCACGACGCCGAGGCCGTTGACCATCGTCGTGTGCGAGTCGGTCCCGACGCAGGTGTCGGGGTAGGCGAGGCCGTTGCGCGTGAACACGACGCGAGCGAGGTGCTCGATGTTGACCTGGTGGACGATGCCGGTGCCGGGCGGGACGACCTTGAAGTCGTCGAACGCCGTCTGGCCCCAGCGCAGGAACTGGTAGCGCTCGCGGTTGCGGCCGTACTCGATCTCGACGTTGCGCGAGAACGCGTCCGACGTGCCGAACACGTCGGCGATCACGGAGTGGTCGATGACCAGCTCGGCCGGCGCGAGCGGGTTGATCTTCGTCGCGTCCCCGCCGAGGTCGGCCATCGCCTCGCGCATGGTGGCCAGGTCGACCACGCAGGGCACGCCGGTGAAGTCCTGCATGATCACGCGGGCCGGCGTGAACTGGATCTCGTCGGCCGGCTGACCGTCCGGGTCCCAGTCGGCCAGGGTCCGGATGTGGTCGGCAGTGATGTTCGCGCCGTCCTCGGTCCGGAGCAGGTTCTCCAGCAGGATCTTCAGGCTGTAGGGGAGGGTCTTTGCACCCTCGACCGCGTCCAGCCGGAAGATCTCGTACGACTGCTCGCCCACCTGCAGCGTCGCCTTCGCACCAAAGCTGTCGACACTCGTCCCGTCACTCATCCGGCCTCCTCGCCTCGCAAAACTATCTTGACGTCAAGATATCACGCTGGGGCGTAGCGCCCCGGCTCCCCACAGCCTCCCTCAGCGAGCTCCCGGAGCGCCGGTAAGGGTGCCCTGGGTAGCTCGCCGTGAGGAGCGGAGCGGATCTGACCGCGTCTGCCCGGTCAGATCCGCTCCGTTGTTCCTGAACGTGGTCGAGGTCAGGTTCCGACGGGCCAGTGGTCGACCGACAGCTCCGGCATCGGGAAGTCTTCGGGGTTTCCGGTCACGAGCGTGGCGCGGTCGATGAGCGCGGTCGCTGCGCCAGGCAGTCAGTCTGGAAGAGCGTGACTCCGCGGGTCGCAAAATCGCGCCGCCACGTTCCAGCCGTCCACGCAGCGGCAGCGTCGACCGGCAGGACGACAAGCCCGCGGAAGAGCGTCTCGGCAGCCTTCACCTCGGCGGGACGAAGACCACGGACGACTTCCTCGACGTTGACGGCGGTGGTGGCAGGAACATCGCCAGACCTGCGAAGAACGGCAAGTCGGCCGACCGCGGGGCGTCCACGCAGGAAGTCGATCAGGACGGTGGAGTCGAGGACCTGGAGCACGTCAACCGGCGCGTCGGACGTCGGCCCGACGCTGCTGCCGCACCCACTCGGCAGGATCGTGGTCCCAGGCGTGCCCTGTGTCGACGATGGCCCCTGCGGCTTCCTCCACGTCCTGCCAGCGGCGCTCCTGCCGGACCGCCTGCTCGATGGCCGCACGGACGAAGCCGCTCCGCCCTCGCGGTCCCGCCAGGCTGTCGACCTCGGCGACGAGCCGATCGTCCAGCTCTGTGTGCATCCCATGTGTGGAGGTGAGCACAGAGTGGCTGAGGACTCAGGCCGGTTCGAGCACCACCACGCACTCGACGTGCTGGGTCATCGGGAACAGGTCGAAGCCGCGGATGCTCGTGGCGACGTAGCCCTGCTGCGCGGCGACGGCGAGGTCGCGCGCCAGGGCGGCCGGGTCGCAGGCGACGTACGCGATCGCGCGCGGCCGGCGGGCCGCGATCTCGCGCATCACCTGCTTGCCCGCACCGGAACGCGGCGGGTCCAGCACGACCAGGTCGGTCTGCCGGGGCAGGCGGGCGAGCCCACGTTCGACGCGGTCGGCGCTGAACCGGGCGCGGTCGCCCGCGTCGGCCAGGTTCCGGCGGGCGGCGGCGATCGCGGCGCGGCCGAGCTCGAGGCCCGACACCTGGCAGCCGGCGTCCACCAGCGCGCCGGCGAAGACCCCGACCCCGCAGTAGAGGTCGAAGGCCCGCTCCCCCGGCTGGGGCGCCAGCCCCTCCAGCACCGCCTCGACCAGGACGGTGGCCGCGGCGGGGTGCACCTGCCAGAAGCCGCCGGGCGGGACCTCGTACGTGCGTCCGCGCACGGTCTCGGTGAGCCCGCCGTCGCCACCGGCGTCGCCCGTCGTCGCCGCGACCCGCCCGTCGACGAGCAGCGAGGAGCCCGTCGTCGTCCCGCCCGCCACCAGCTCCGCGTCGACGGGCCAGGTGCGTCCGGTCACCGCCGGCGTCCGGGGGGAGGCGATGGGGCAGCCGTCCTCGGGGACGGGGACCAGGTCGCTCGACCGGTGCACGCGTAGCGCGGCCCGTCCACGGGCGTCGGCGTGGTAGCGCATCCGGGTGCGCCAGTCGAGGCCGTCGTCGGCCTGGGCGTCGGGGACGGGGACCGCCTCGACCTCGCCGTCCCAGGTCAGCCCGGCCAGCCGCTGGAGCTGCTCCGCGACGACGGCGGTCTTGAGCCGACGCTGCTCGGGCAGGCTCGCGTGCTGCCAGTCGCAGCCGCCGCACAGGCCCGGCCCGGCGACCGGGCACCGCGGCGCGACACGCTCGGGCGAGGCGACGAGGACCTCGGTGGCGTCGGCACGCCAGAAGCGCGCCTGGCTCGTGTCGGTGAGGGTGAGCATCACCTGCTCGCCCGGCAGCGCGTGCCGGACGAAGACCACCCGGCCGGGTCCGCCGTCTCCGACGTCGAGTCGGGCGACGCAGTGCCCGCCGTGCGCGACCGGCCCGACCTCGACCGGCCCGACCACCCGCCCCGCGACGGGCTCGGGGAGCAGACCCGCAGTCACTGGAGGTAGCTGCGGCGCGACTGCTCCGCCTCGGTCTCGCGGTGGATGCGCTGGCGCGCGAGGTCGGAGGAACGCAGCAGGAAGGGCACCGACGTCACCATCACGCCAGGGGTGAAGAGCAGCCGGGTCTTGAGCCGGAACGCGCTCTGGTTGTGCAGGATCTGCTCCCACCAGTGCCCGACCACGTACTCGGGGACGTAGACGGTGACGATGTCGCGCGGGTTGTCGGTGCGCAGGCTCTTCACGTAGCGCAGGATCGGCGTGGTCACCTCCCGGTAGGGCGACGCGATCACCTTGAGCGGGACGGTGATCCCGGCCTCGTCCCACTGCTCCACCAGCCGCTGGGTCTCCTCCTCGTCCACCGAGACGGTCACGGCCTCGAGCGAGCTCGGCCTCGACGCCTTGGCGAACGTGATCGCCCGCATCGTGGGCTTGTGCAGCTTGCTGACCAGGACCACGCCGCGGACGCGGGCGGGGAGCATCCGGTCCTCCCCGGGGACCAGCGCCGTCTCCTCGGCCACGTGGTCGTAGTGCCGGCGGATCGACTTCATCAGCACGAAGATCACGGCCATCGCGATGATGGCGATGTAGGCGCCCTGCGCGAACTTGCTCAGCAGCACGATCACCAGCACGGTGCCGGTCATGGTGAGGCCGACGCCGTTGATGACGCGCGACCGCTTCATGCGCGACCGGGCCGCCGGGTCCCGCTCGCTCTTGAGGTGCCGGGTCCAGTGGCGCAGCATCCCTGTCTGGCTGACCGTGAACGAGACGAACACCCCGACGACGTAGAGCTGGATCAGGGACGTGACGTCGGCCTGGTAGGCCACGATCAGCACGATCGCCAGCGCCGAGAGCACCACGATCCCGTTGCTGTAGGCGAGCCGGTCGCCCCGGGTGTGGAGCTGACGGGGCAGGTAGCCGTCCTTCGCGAGGATCGAGCCGAGGACGGGGAAGCCGTTGAAGGCCGTGTTCGCGGCGAGGAACAAGATGATGAACGTCGCCGCGATGACGAAGTAGAAGCCCGGCCGGAAGTCGTTGAAGACGACGTCGGCCAGCTGCGCGATCCCGGTCTTCTCGATGGGGTCGACCCGGACGCCGTTCAGCAGGTAGTGCGAGCGACCCTCGTCGATCAGGCGCAGGCCGGTGAGGTTGGCCAGCGTGATGACCCCGATGACCATCGTCACGGCGACGGTGCCGAGCAGCAGCAGCGTCGTGGCGGCGTTCTTGCTCTTGGGCTTCTCGAACGCGGGCACGCCGTTGGAGATCGCCTCGACCCCGGTCAGCGCGGCGCACCCGGACGAGAACGTGCGGGCCAGCAGCGCGATCATCCAGAAGCCTGTGAAGCCGGCGTAGCGGGGCTCGGCCTCGATCGTGTACTGCGCGCTCTCGGCGCGCAGCGGTTCGCCCAGGACCAGGATCCGGAACAGGCCCCAGGCGATCATCACCAGGACCCCGGCCATGAAGCAGTACGTCGGGACGGCGAACAGCCCGCCCGACTCCCGGACCCCGCGCAGGTTCAGCGCGGCCAGGATGACGACGGCGACGCTGGCCGCCAGCGCCTCGTGGCCGTCGAGGAAGTGCAGCACCGGCACCGACTTGGCGTTCTGGACGCCTGACGAGATCGACACCGCGACCGTGAGGACGTAGTCGACGAGCAGGGCGCTGCCCACCGTCAGGCCAGCGTTCGGTCCCAGGTTGACCGTGGCGACCTCGTAGTCGCCGCCGCCGGAGGGGTAGGCGTGCACGTTCTGCCGGTAGGACGCCACGACGACGAGCATCACGATCGCGACGAGGATCGCGATCTTCCACGAGAACGCGTACGCCGAGAGCCCGGCGAGCGAGAGGGTGATGAGGATCTCGTCGGGTGCGTAGGCGACCGAGGACAGCGCGTCGGAGGCGAAGACCGGCAGCGCGATGCGCTTGGGGAGCAGGGTCTCGCCCAGCTGCGTGCTCGAGAGCTTGCGGCCGATCAACAAGCGCTTGCTCAGCTCCGAGACGCTCACCACGAGCAGCGACTCTAGCCACGAACGAGCGATCCACGGTCCCCTACACTCGCTCGGGTGCACATCGTGATCATGGGTTGCGGCCGGGTGGGCTCCACCCTGGCCCGCTCGCTGGAGAAGCGGGGCCACACGGTCGCGGTGGTCGACGTCGACGTGGACGCCTTCCGTCGGCTCGGCCCCGACTTCGGCGGCCGGACGGTCAAGGGCGTCGGCTTCGACCGCGAGGTCCTGGTCGAGGCCGGCATCGAGGGGGCGGACGGCTTCGCAGCGGTCTCCTCCGGCGACAACTCCAACATCCTCGCCGCGCGCGTCGTGCGCGAGACCTTCGGCGTCGAGAACGTCGTGGCCCGCATCTACGACCCGGGTCGTGCCGAGGTGTACGAGCGGCTCGGCATCCCCACCGTCGCGACGGTCCGCTGGACGTCGGACCAGGTGCTGCGCCGGCTGCTGCCCGCCGGGTCCGAGCCGCTGTGGCGCGACCCGTCCGGCACGGTCCGGATCATCGAGGTGCACGTCGACCGCTCCTGGGTCGGCCGCACCGTCCGCGACATCGAGGACGCTGCCGGCGCCCGGGTCCCGTTCCTGTTCCGGATGGGCTCGGCGCTGGTCCCCAAGGACGCCACGATCTTCCAGGACGGCGACCTGGTCTACGCGGCCGTCGAGGACGTGGGCCTGGCCCGCGTCGAAGACGTCCTGGCCGCCGCCCCGCAGGGAGAGTGAGCATGCGCGTCGTCATCGCCGGAGCCGGGAACGTCGGCCGCTCCATCGCCGCGGAGCTGGTCGAGAAGGGTCACGAGATCCTGCTCATCGACCGCGACCCGCGGGCCATCAAGTCGGACACGCTGCCGCAGGCCGAGTGGCTGCTCGCCGACGCGTGCGAGCTGTCCTCGCTCGAGGAGGCCGGCATCGACACCTGCGACGTGGCGATCGCCGCGACCGGGGACGACAAGGCCAACCTGGTCATCTCGCTGCTGTGCAAGACCGAGTTCGGTGTGCCCCGCACGGTCGGGCGGGTCAACCACCCCAAGAACGAGTGGCTGTTCACCGAGGTCTGGGGCGTCGACGTCTCCGTCTCGACCCCCCGGCTGATGTCGGCGCTGGTCGAGGAGGCCGTCACCGTCGGCGACCTGGTCCGGCTGATGACCTTCCACGAGGGCGAGTCCAGCCTGGTGGAGATGACCCTGCCCAGGTCCAGCCCGGTGGCGGGGCGACGGGTCGGCGACCAGACCTGGCCGGGCGACGCCGTGCTGGTGGCGATCATCCGCGACGGCCGGACCCAGGCGCCCGACCCGGACGGATCGTTGGAGGCGGGCGACGAGCTGCTGTTCGTCACCGCGCAGGTCGACGAGCAGGAGCTGGCCGACGTGCTCTCGCCGCGCGAGGGCGGGGTCAAGGACGTCTCGCTCGTCGCGCCCGTACGGATGACCCACGGGCTCTAGCCGGGAGGTCGCGAGGCAGCCGGCCGGGTCCGGAGCCGTGGCGCGGCAGGGACGTCACGCACTCGTCACCCGGAAGTTGCCCCTCCGCGATCCGCAGGAGGCAGCCTGACGGTGGGGAAAGACGACTCCACCTGAGGACGACATGGCCGCTCGCACCACGCGACGCATCAACCGGGGCTGACGCATCAACCGGGGCTGGTGGTTCGAGCCCGTGCCGGTGGACCCGCAGCGAGCACGAGGCGTCAGGACGTCTGGCCGCCGGTGGCGAGAGCGGTCTGCAGGCGGCCACGCTCCCCCACTCCACAGCGCTCGTGCCGGCGCAGGGGTTCGACGAGCAGGATCTCCAGCTCGTCCACCTAGCGTCGACTGCTGAGGCTGCCCCGGTCCGCCGCGGCGGGCCGCGTGGGCGTCAACCAGCCGTGCCGGCTGCCCAACCCAGGTGGTCCAGTCGCAGTTCCCGTGGTCGCGCGCGCAGGCGGGCTTCATCAAGGCCGCCTACGAGCGCCGCGGCATCGTCGCCTCGGTCGAGGTGCCTGCCCCGATCGCCGGCGGCGAGGCCTTCACCGTGGCCCAGCCGGAGCTGCACAGCCCCTCCGGGCTACGGCTGACCCGCCCGCGCCGAGCCGGATGGGGAGGCGGCGCGTCGGGGAGGACCCGACGCGCCACCGCTACCGCTCAGTCGTCCAGCGACCAGCGCTGGGCGTCGGTGCCGTTGCAGGAGTGGATCTGCAGCTGCACCTTCTTCTTCGAGACCGCGCCGGGAACGTCGAGGCAGCGCTCGGACTTGGCGTTCACCAGCGTGTCCTTCGGCCCGACCGTCCAGTCCTGCGCGCTCGTGCCGTTGCAGCCCCACAGCTGAACCTTGGCGTTCTGCTTCGTCGAGCCGCCCTTGACGTCCAGGCACTTGCCCAGGGACTTCAGGGTGTCGCCCGTGTGGACCCAGGTCTGGCTGTCCGACTGGTTGCAGGTGTACAGCTGGACGGCCGTCCCGTTCTTCGTCTTGCCGCCACGGACGTCGACGCACTTGCCGCCGAGCCCGGTGATGGCGTGGGTGACCGGCTGAGCGACCGCCGTGCCGTGCACGGTGATCAGGTGTGCGCCCTGGCCGTCGTTCCCGGTGATCGAGTAGGTGCCGTCGAAGGCACCGACCTTGGTCGGGGTGAACGTGACGGACTGGTGGATGACGTCACCGGGCTCGATCTGCTGGCCTTCCGACACCGGGTCCGGCACCAGGAACGGTTCCGTCGGAGGTGCGGCCTTGGTGAGGGTCAGCAGCAGGTTGCCCGTGTTCTGGATGTCGAAGTTCTTCGTGGTCGACCTCCCCACCTGCACCGAACCGAACTGCAGCGTCCCCGGGGTGATCGTCAGCTGCGACGTGCCCTTGATCGAGGTGCCGGTGATCGGGACGGTCACGTCGCCCGTCGAGGACTTGACGACCAGCGTCGAGCTGAACTTGCCCGCCGCGGTGGGCTCGAAGGAGATCGGGACGGAGACCGAGTCCCCGGCCGCGAGCTTGGTGCCCGTCGTCGGCAGGGCGTCCGTGCTGAACGGGCCCTTGGGTCCGGTCGCGCCGGTGATCGTCGTCGTGGTCGAGCCGCTGTTGGTGATGCTCGCGTCGAGCGCGACCGCCCCGCCGGCCGGCACCTCGCCGAAGTCCAGCGTCGACGGGTCGGACAGCAGCCCGTCCTCGGTCCCAGCTCCGTGCAGGTCGAAGGCGAACGTCCCCGTCGTGGTCACGAACGAGATCGCCCCCGACTCCGAGACCGGGCTCGTCGGCTTGTAGGTCACCGGCACGGTCAGCGAGTCGCCGGTCTTGAGGGTCACCGGCAGCGTCACCTTGAGCTTGCCCGCGGTGAACGGGGCGTCGGTCCGGATCTCCGTGAGCTTGACCGTCCGCTTGGCGGTGACGGTGACCTGCTTGGTCACGCTCGACTTCACCGCCACCATGCCGAAGTCGGTCGGCGTGCTCGCGAGGGCGACGGTGGTCGGGCGGCCGAAGCCGTAGACCTCGCCGGAGCGGTTCGCGACGTACACGCGACCGTTGGTGGTGGCGGGGACGGAGAACTTGGTGGCCGTCCCGATCGGGGCCGAGTAGCGCAGGTTCAACCTGCCCTTGCTCGGCACGGCGTCGTAGGCCCGCAGCTGGCCGCCCTCGCCGGTGGGGCCCTTGCTGTAGACGACCCAGACGAGAGCCGATCCCGCGTTCTTGCCGTTGGAGGTGACCATCGGCGACCCGGAGGTGTAGCCGAAGTTCGAGCTGGTCGTGCCCGTCCGCGTCAGCGCCGGCTTGCCGGACCCGGAGACGCCGACCTTGAAGGCCGAGAGCGGACCACGGTTGGTGGTCATGTAGACGTAGCCGCTGCCGCCGCCCCAGAAGGCCGGGTAGCCCCAGAGGCCCTTGTACGGCCCGCCGGTCTGCAGGACGTCGTCCTTCTTGCCGGCCTTCTGGCCGCTGCCGCCGAGGTCGTCCCGGTCGAGCAGGAACACGCGCCCGTCCTTGCCGACCTCGACCAGCAGGTGCGGGTGGTCGGCCGTGCCGTAGCCGTCCGGGATGGCCATCGGTCCGCCGGAGCCCAGGTCGGTGTCGTCGGTGTCGAGGTTGCTGTTGTTCACCGGCGAGAAGAAGTCGGTCGCCTTCAGCGTGCCGTCGGCCTGCACGCCCACGCGGACGACCGACTCCGCCAGCTGGTCCGGGGGGTTCTTGCCCTTGCGCGGGGACGGGGACACCCCGTTGCCCGTGGCGAAGATGATCTGGCCCTTGCCGTCGGAGACGAGCCCGCCGCCGGACTGCCAGATGCCGGCACCGGCCTTGGAGTTGCCGGTCTCGGTGGCGAACATCGCCGTCTGCTTGCCGCTCGTGGCGTTCACGCCGACGACGTAGCCGACGTACGGCTGGCGGTCGCAGTGGCTGGCGAACCCGGCGTAGACGACGCCGTCCAGGAGCAGCAGCCCCGGCCGCTGCATGGCGGTCTTGGGGTTGAAGTCGTGGTCCTTGTCGTTGTCGGCGGCACCCCTGATCGTGGTCGGGAAGCCGGCCCGCTCCTTGCCGTTGGTGATGTCGATCGCGTGCATGTACCAGTGCGGGTTGTCCCCGTTCTTGCCGTCGTCCACCTTGGCCGTGAAGTAGGCCGTGCCCGTGGCCTGGTCGACCACGGGGGTCGCGGTGATGCCGACGGTCGGGACGAGGTCGCCGCAGCCGATGTTCGAGGCGGCCCACTCGGGACCGACGTCGCGCGTCCACTTGATCGCCCCGGTCACGGGGTCGAGCCCGTAGGCCTTGTCCTTCTCGGTGACCGCGAGCAGCACGCCCTTGGCGACGACGGGCTGGGCGTAGATCTGGCCGTCGAGCTTGGTCTGGAAGAGCTGACCGAAGTCGGGCGCCGAGGCGTCCGACGGGGTCAGGCCGGCCTCGTTCTGGTCCCAGCCGGTACGGAGGTTGTTGACGGAGACCGTCGTGACGTCGGCGCTCGCGGTCGGCACGGCAGCGGCCAGCCCGCTCGAGACGAGGCCCGCGAGGAGCACGCCGCTCAGCAGCCTGGCTGGACGGTGGAGGGCGAAGGACAAGGTGGTGACTCCCATCACGGCCACGGTCCGGGCGACCAGGGGCGCGGGCTCATCGTGCCTCACGATTTCTCAGATCGTGGGGAGCGGACGCCTCAGAAGGCGCATTTCGTCACTTCCGTCGCATTTGTCACACTCGGAAGGCCAAGATCACGCCCGCCCGGCGACCGTCTCCTCGATCGGTGTGCGTCCGCGGGACAGCAGCAGCCCGATCACGAAGAGGGCCGCGAGCAGCAGCGGCCAGCCCAGGACGACCTTGGCCACGGCGAGCCACACGACGTCGTGGGCCAGGAAGAGCGGCAGCTGCACGACGAAGCGCAGGACGTACGGCACCGCGAGCACCAGCGTCAGCCGCGAGCTCATCCGCACCAGCGCCCGGTCCCGGATCCATCCCGTGGGGTCCTCGAGCGCGGCACCGATCACGAAGCCGATCAGCGGTCGTCGGACGGCCACGGTGAGCAGGGACACGACCGCGAGCCCTCCGTTGTAGAGGATGCCGGGCAGGAACACGTCCTCCGCGCGACCGGTCCGGGTCGCGATGAGCGCCGCGATGGCCGTCGGCACCACGGCCTGGGCCACGAACTTCAGCGACGAGCGCTGGAGGAGCCGCACCACCGCCAGCACGAGCGCGATGCCGAGCGCGACCCCGATCGAGGGGTAGAGGGCCCGGGAGCCGACCCAGGCGACCGTGAACCCGACGAACGGCAGCGCCGCCTCGACCATCCCCCGCACGCCACCGAGCGTGCGGCCGAGCTCGTGGCGGACGAGCTCCTCGACGTAGCGGAACTGCGGACGCTCCACCTTCGTGGCACCAGCACCTGCGTCCGACGAGTCGGCCTGCTCGGCCGCCGTCACGAAGCGGTCGGCGTCGGGAGCAGCTCGTAGCGCGGGTTGTAGACCAGCCGGCGGCCCTCGTGGCAGCTGATCCGCCCGTGGATCTTGAGCGTGCGGCCGGCGTCGATGCCCGGGATCTGCCGGCGTCCGAGCCAGACCAGCGTCACACCGCCCGAGCCGTCCCGCAGCTCGACCTCGAGCGCCGGGTGGCCGGCGCGCGGGCTCAGCGTCATCGAGGAGACCGTGCCGGTGAGGCAGACCTGCTCGCGGTCCTGGCAGTCGCTGATCGGCACCGCGCCCTCGTCCCGCACGTTGCGCTGCAGCTCCTCGGACTCGAGCTCGGCGTTGGACGTCGCGAGACGTCGCAGCGCCCGCTGCAGCATGTTCTCCTTACCCATGGTTCGTCCTCCGCACGGGGTCGTCGATGACTCCAGCATCCCACCGTCCACAACCTCGGTGCAGCCCCTGTGGAAGATCGGGACGCATCACTCGGCGGGCTGGAGGTCGGCCGGCATGGACATCGGCAGCAGGTCGCCGGGCGCCATGGCCTCGTCGCCGCGCCGGACGACGACCTCGCGGAACGCCTCCAGCACGGCGGCCACGGCCGGGCCGTCGTCGTCGCTCTCCACGGCCGCCTGGCCGTAGACGATGCCGCGCAGCAACCAGCGCGGGCCCTCGGCCACCCACATCCGCGACGGCTGGTAGCCCTGCTCGCCGTCCGGCGTGGTCACCGGGAGCAGCCGTCGCAGCTCGACGCCGAACGGGCCGGCCGCCAGCTCGGCGGACCCGCCCACCTCGGTGGCCGCCTCGGAGATCTCGTCGCGCAGCTCGGCCCACAGACCGCCGCTGCGCGGGGCCGCGTACGCGCTCAGCTCCAACGCCGAGCTGCCCACGACCTCGGGCTGCGCGCCGTCGGTGGCGGGAGCCGTCACGGGCAGCACCAGCATCGCCGAGACGATGTCCTGGGCCTCGTTGACCTGCAGCCGCAGCTCGGAGCCGGGCACGGGCGTGACGATGATGCTGCCGAGGTCGATCCGCGGCTGGTCGTCCGCCAGGTCCTCGTCCGTCTCGGAGAGCTCGGCGACCTCGAACGGACCGGCGGTGCGCCACTCGGTGGCGTCCAGCGCCTCCGTGTCGAGCCCGTCGTCCGCGCCGTCGTCCGGCTCGTCCCCCGCCGCGTCGGTCCGCCCGTCCGCGGCCGGGGTGGGCTCGTCCGCGAGGTCGGCCGTGTCGGCGGTGTCGTCGACCGGGGTGTCGGTGGCCTCGTCCGGGTCGGTCACCGGTGCGTCGGTGCCCTCGACCTCGGTCTCGTCGTCGGCCGACCGGGCCTTCTTCTTGCGCCCGAAGATCACGCGACCACTCCTTGTTGCACGGCGTCCGGGTGTGCGTCCTGCTGGACGTCCCTCGTTGTCGCCGATGACCCTATGCCCCCGGTGGACCCGTGGCCGCCCGTCCCTCGCACGGAGGTGGGCAGCGCGTCGCTCAGCACGAACCGCACGTGGGCGACGCGCTGGACGACCAGCTGCGCGATCCGGTCGCCGCGGGCGATGGTGACCGACCCGCCACGGTCGGTGTTGAGCAGGTTGACGCAGACCTCGCCGCGGTAACCGGCGTCGATCGTGCCCGGGGCGTTGACGACCGTCAGCCCGTGGGTGTGGGCCAGGCCGGAGCGCGGGTGCACGAAGCCGGCGTAGCCCTCGGGCAGGGCGAGAGCGACGCCCGTCCGGACGAGACGACGCTCCCCCGGTTCGAGCACGAGGTCCTCGGCGCTGCGCAGGTCGGCGCCGGCGTCACCGGGACGGGCGTAGGCCGGGGCCGACAGGTCGGCGTCGAGGAGCACCAGCCCGACCTCGACCACGTCGTCAGCCACGCTGTCCGTCCTGCGTCCGCACCGACGTGGTGCTGGCGGCGGAGGTCCTCGCCGCGGGAGCCCTGCCGGCGGGAGTCTTCGCGGTGGGGTCCGGCACCCAGCCGAGGGCGGTCGCGAGCGCGCCCGGGCGGCGGGTCGAGACGAGCCAGTACGGGACCGGGTCCGCGGGGTCGACGAGCGTGAGCTCGACCGTGGTGGAGATCCAGGGCCGGAGGACCAGGTGGGCTCGTGCGTCGGCCTCGCCCTCGGACCGGATCCGCGTGGCCGCCGCGTCGAGCGGGTGGACGTCGCCGACCCAGGTCCGACCGATCACGGCCCGCCCGACGCGGATCCGCTCCGCGTCGACCTCGATCACGTAGGACGAGGCCAGGAAGCCCAGCCCCACGACGACCATGACCGCCACGGCGATGCCGAGGGCCCACCACCGCCCGAGGTAGAAGCCGAAGGCCCCGGCGAGCGTCGCCGCCGAGAGCACGGCGGAGATCCACCAGGTCAGCGGGACCTGCACCCGCTCGCGGAGACGCACCCGTTCACCGTACCGGCGCCGGACGCACGAGACGCCGTCCTCCGGGGCGGGAGGACGGCGTCAGGGGTGCTGCGGCCTGGGTTAACCGGCGCAGTCGAAGCAGTACGCGTCGCCGTTCTTGCGCTCCTCGGCGATCTGGCTGCGGTGCCGGACCAGGAAGCAGCCGGCGCAGGTGAACTCGTCGGACTGGCGCGGGAGGACCCGCACCGTCAGCTCCTCGTGCGACAGGTCGGCGCCGGGGAGCTCGAAGGCCTCGGCGGCCTCCGTCTCGTCCTCGTCGACCTTGCCGGAGTTCTTGTCGTTGCGTCGGGTCTTCAGCTCTTCGATGCTGTCTTCGTTGAGCTCTTCTTCAGTCTTGCGGGGAGCGTCGTAGTCGGTCGCCATCAGTACCTCTTGTCACCTTTCACAGGCATCTCGTGCCTCGCTGCTGCAGTGCTGCTGCCGCGGGCAGCGCATGTGTACCACATGCGGTGCGGTCGGCGGGCCGCTCACCGGGAGGTGAGAGGACCGTTGCTGCCGCGGACCCTCCAACGGATCTGCGCGCAGAAAATTCCCGGGTGTCTGCCGTGAGGGGGGACGACCCCCCACACCCCCCGCCCCAGCTCCACTCGCTGGCGCTCGCGGAGACTCGGAACGTCCTCAGGCGGGTTGCGGAACCTGCTGGCACAGGGCTCGACGAGACGGGTCGCGCAGGTTCGTGCAGCAGTCCGGCTGGCAGTCGTACCAGCCCACCGCGCCGCCCTCGACGACCGGCCGGTCGGGCTCCTCGCCGCGGGCCGCGGCCGCACGCTCGAGCACGAGGTCGACCAGCGCGCTGACGAACGCGGGGTGCGTCCCGGCCGTCGCGGCCCGGGCGAGCGGGAGCCCGAGCTCGCGAGCGGTCTCCACCGCCTCGGTGTCGAGGTCGTAGATGACCTCCATGTGGTCGGAGACGAAGCCGATCGGTACCAGCACGACCGCCGGGACCCCGGCCTGCTTCAGCTCCGCGAGGTGGTCGTTGACGTCGGGCTCCAGCCAGGGCTGGCTGGGCGGGCCGGAGCGGGAGCAGAAGGCCAGGTCGAACGCGTACGAGCGGCCGCGGCGCCGCTCGACCTCGCGGGTCACCGCGGCGGCCACGGCCAGGTGCCAGTCGACGTACCCGCCCTCGGGGCTGCGCGGGGTCGGGCCGGCCGTGGTCGCCATCGCCGTCGGGATGGAGTGGGTCATGAAGACCAGGCGGGCGTCGTCGCCGAGCTCGCCCAGCTCGGTGAGCGCTGCGTCGGTCGCGTCGACCGACGCGGTGACGAAGCCCGGGTGGTCGGAGTAGTGGCGGATCTTGTCGACCGTGATCCCGGTGCCGGCCTGCGGGTCGAAGGCGTCGAACAGGTTCTCGCGGTACTGCCGGCACGAGGAGTACGACGGGTAGGCGCTGGTGAGCACGCCGACCACCCGGCGGTGCCCGTCGGCCACCAGCCGCTCGACCTCCGGGCCCAGCAACGGGTCCCAGTTACGGTTGCCCCAGTAGAGCGGGAGGTCGATGTCGCGGGAGTCGAGCTCGGTCCGCAGGGCGGCGAGCAGCGCCCGGCACTGGTCGTTGATGGGGCTGCGCCCGCCGAAGTCGTCGTAGTGGTGCGCCACGTCGGCCAGCCGCTCGCGCGGGATGCCCCGGCCGCGGGTCACGTTCTCGAGGAAGGGCAGGACGTCGGAGGGCTGCTCGGGCCCTCCGAACGAGACCAGCAGGAGCGCGTCGTACGGGGCGGTGGCTGCAGCGGCAGCGGGGTCTGGCACGCGGCGATCCTGCCACGCAGGTGGTTGTCTCCAGGGGGCTCCTAAGGTGGCGACCCGGTCGAGCGGAAGGGGGGCTTCAGATGCATCGACGGTCGCGGTTCGCGGCGTACGCGACGGTGCTCGGCGACCCTGCCGCCCGCGCCTTCAGCCTGACCGGGTTCCTGGCGCGCCTCCCGCAGTCGATGACCGGCATCGGCCTCGTCCTGCTGGTCTCGGCCACGACCGGGTCGTTCACCCGGGCGGGGCTCGTGGCCGGTGCGGTCACCGCCTGCAGCGCGGTCGCGGCCCCGCTGTGGGGCCGCGTGGTCGACCGGGCCGGGCAGGCGCGCGTGCTGGCCGGCACCTCCGTCGGCTACGGGGCCGGGATCGTGGCGGTGCTCGTGTCGACCACCCGGGGCTGGCCCTTCGCGGCCACCCTGGCCGGCGCCGCGTTCGCCGGGCTGTGCTTCACCCCCACGGGCAGCTGCGTGCGGGCGCGGTGGAGCAACCGGTTGTCCGGCTCCCCCTTGCTCGACGTCGCCTTCGCGGTGGAGGCGGTCCTGGACGAGGTGACCTTCGTGGTGGGCCCGGTGCTCGTGACGTTCCTCGCCACCTCCGTCGGACCCGACGTCGGGCTGGTCACCTGCGCGGTGCTCGGGGTGCTCGGGTCGGTCGCCCTGGCCTGCCAGCGCAGCACCGAGCCACCCCGCCGTCCCCGGCGTCCCCGCACCGATGTCGCGACCCGGCTGCCGGCCCTGCTGCTCGGCACCGTCGTCGTGGCCTGCTTCGCCTTCGGCGGGGTCTTCGGAGGGATGGAGGTCGTCGTGGTCGCCTTCGCCCGCGAGCGCGGCATCGTGTCGTCCTCCGGGGTGCTGCTGATGTGCTGGGCCGCGGGCTCGCTGGTCGCCGGCGTCGTCGCCGGGTCCGTCACCTGGCGCCGGGCGCCCGCGGCGCGGTTCCGCATCGGTGCCGTCGTGCTCGCGGCCACGCTGCTCCCGATGGCCGTCGTCGACCGGCCCCTGCTGCTGGGCGCCCTGCTGGCCGTGAACGGCCTGGCGATCGCCCCCACCCTGATCGCCGAGGTCAGCGTCGTGCAGACCTCGGTGCCGGCCGTGCGCCTCACGGAGGCGCTGGGCTGGTCGGGCACCGGGCTGGCCGGCGGCGTCTCGATCGGCGCGGCGCTCTGCGGGGCCGTGATCGACCGGTTCGGCTCGACGGGCGGGTTCACCGCCGTCGCCGGCTTCGGGGTCCTGCTCGTGCTGGGGGTCCTGCTCGTCCGCCCGCCGCCGACGGGCGCCGCTCAGCCGGCCAGGTAGCGACGCAGGGCCACGGCGGCGTCCTCGGGCACGAAGCCGGTGGCCCGCAGCCGCGTCAGGTCGAGACCGCTCTGCGGTGGCCGCGGGGCGAGGTGCTTGCCCACGCCGTACGCCTCGGTGCTCACCGGCGTGACGTCGCCGGGGTCGCGGTCGCGCAGGCTGAAGACGTCGCGGGCGATGTCGGCCCAGGTCTGCACGGGTCCGTCGTTGCTGACGTTGTAGGTGCCGGACGGCGCGCCGACGGCGAGCAGGTGCTGCAGGGCGCGGACCAGCTCGCCGGTGAAGGTGAGTCGCCCGTGCTGGTCGTCCACCACGGAGGGCGAGACGCCCCGCTCGGCCAGGCCGGCCATGGTGGAGACGAAGTTGCGTCCCTCTCCCACGACCCAGCTGGTGCGCAGCAGCAGGTGCCGCGGGAGCGAGGCCACGAGGGCGTCGCCGGCGGCCTTGGTCTGGCCGTACACACCGAGCGGGGAGAACGGCTCGTCCTCCGCGTGCAGCTCACGGGTGCCGTCGAAGACGTAGTCCGAGCTGACGTGCACGAGCGTCGCGCGGGAGCGGCGGGCGGCCTCGACCAGCGCGGCGACCCCGGACACGTTCGTCGCCCACGCGTCGACCCGCCCCGACGGCGTCTCGGCCACGTCGACCTGGGTGTAGGCGGCCGCGTTGACGATCACGCCGTACGGGGCGAGGTCGAAGGCGGCGACCGAGGCGGGGTCGGCCAGGTCGAGCACGTCGCGGCCGACCGCGACGGCCCCCGGGAAGGCGGCGGTCAGCGCCCCCCCGAGCTGGCCGTGCGCGCCGACGACGAGCATCGGGCGCGGCGGCATCGGGCGCACCTGGGCGAGCCGCGGGTGGGCCCGATCGGCCTCCGACAGCTCCGCGTCGGCGAGCGGGATCGGCCACGGGATGGCCGCGGTCTCGTCGGCCAGGTTGAGGAACGTGTACGAGTCCTTCGCCGCCGCGCTCCAGTGGTCGTTGACCAGGTAGGAGTAGGCGGTCGCGTCCTCGAGCGTCTGGAACGCGTTGCCGACGCCCCGGGGGACGAAGACGGCCCGGTCGGGTCCGAGGTCGAGCGTCACGGTCACCCCGAACGTGGGCCCGGGACGCAGGTCGACCCACGCGCCGAACACGCGCCCGCTCGCCACGGTGACGTACTTGTCCCACGGTTCGGCGTGCACGCCGCGGGTGACCCCGGCGGAGGTGTTGAACGAGACGTTCTGCTGCACCGGTCCGAAGTCCGGGAGGCCGTCGGCCACCATCTTGGTGCGCTGCCAGTTCTCCTTGAACCAGCCCCGGTCGTCCCCGCGCACCGCGAGCTCGACCACCAGCAGGCCGGGGATCTCGGTCGCCTGGACGCTGCCCCTCGGGCCACCCGGATCGCTCGCGGACATCACTGGCCCTGCGCCGCGTACTGGGCCTCGGTGCGCGCCTTCTGCGGCCGCCACCAGGACTGGTTCTCCCGATACCAGTCGATCGTCGCGCCGAGGCCCGAGGTGAAGTCGCCGTACGTCGGCGTCCAGCCGAGCTCGCGACGCAGCTTGCTCCAGTCGATCGCGTAGCGCAGGTCGTGCCCGGCCCGGTCGGTCACCAGGTCGTACGCGTCGGCCGGCCGGCCCATCAGCTCGAGGATCGTCTCCACGACCTGGCGGTTGTCCCGCTCCCCGTCGGCCCCGACCAGGTAGGTCTCGCCGACGACGCCGGACTCCAGGATGGTGAGGACCGCCGAGCTGTGGTCGTCGGCGTGGATCCAGTCGCGCACGTTGGTGCCGGCGCCGTACAGCTTGGGCCGACCCCCGTCGAGGACGTTGGTGATCTGGCGCGGGATGAACTTCTCCACGTGCTGGTAGGGCCCGTAGTTGTTCGAGCAGTTGCTGATCGTGGCCCGCACGCCGAACGAGCGGACCCAGGCGCGCACGAGGAGGTCCGAGCCGGCCTTGGTCGAGGAGTAGGGGCTCGAGGGGTTGTAGGGCGTCTGCTCGGTGAACCGTTCCGGGTCGTCGAGCTCCAGGTCGCCGTAGACCTCGTCGGTCGAGATGTGGTGGTAGCGGGTCTCGTGGCGCCGGACGGCCTCGAGCAGCGTGTAGGTGCCGATGATGTTCGTCGTCAGGAACGGCGACGGGTCGCGCAGGGAGTTGTCGTTGTGCGACTCCGCCGCGAAGTGCACGACCGCGTCGGCCTCGGCGACCAGCGGGTCGACCGTGGCGGCGTCGCGGACGTCCCCCACCACCAGAGAGCACCGGTCGGGCGGGAGGCCGTCGAGCGAGGCCCGGTTCCCGGCGTAGGTGAGCAGGTCCAGGACGGTCACCCGGTGGTCGGTGTGGTTCAGGACGTGGCGGACGAAGTTCGAACCGATGAACCCCGCGCCGCCGGTCACCAGCAGTGCAGACACGGTCGCATGCTAAACACCCCTCTGACGTCGGGGTGACGCGCGAGGAGCGGTGCGAGGCGCGGGAGACGGCCGGGCGGGACAGGCGTGAGCGGCCGCCGAGGTGCCACCATGCTCCGCATGCGCGGCATCATCCTGGCTGGTGGCTCGGGCAGCCGGCTGCACCCCGTCACCCTCGGGATCAGCAAGCAGCTCGTCCCGGTCTACGACAAGCCGATGATCTACTACCCGCTCTCCACGCTGATCTTCGCGGGGATCTCCGAGGTGCTGGTGATCACCACCCCGCACGACCGGGCCGGCTTCGAGCGGCTGCTGGGCGACGGGACGCAGTTCGGCATCTCGATCTCGTACGCCACCCAGCCCTCCCCCGACGGCCTCGCCCAGGCCTTCGTCATCGGGGCGGACTTCATCGGCGACGACAAGGTCGCCCTCGTCCTGGGCGACAACATCTTCTACGGCTCGGGGCTCGGCACGCAGCTGCGGAAGTTCCGTGACGTCGACGGCGGCGCCGTGTTCGCCTACTGGGTCGCGGAGCCGTCGGCGTACGGGGTGGTCGAGTTCGACGGCGAGGGCCGGGCGATCTCGCTGGAGGAGAAGCCGGAGAGGCCGCGGTCGCACTACGCCGTGCCGGGCCTCTACTTCTACGACAACGACGTCGTCCGCATCGCCCGCGAGCTGGAGCCGTCGGCCCGCGGCGAGTACGAGATCACCGACGTCAACCGGGCCTACCTCGAGGCCGGCAAGCTGGCCGTGGGTGTCCTGCCCCGCGGGACCGCGTGGCTCGACACCGGGACGTTCGACTCGCTCAACGACGCCGGGAACTTCGTCCGGACCCTCGAGGCCCGGCAGGGCCTCAAGGTGGGCTCGCCCGAGGAGGCCGCGTGGCGGCTCGGCTTCCTGAGCGACGACGAGCTCTCGGCCCGGGCGAAGGCGCTGGAGAAGTCGGGCTACGGGACCTACCTGCTGACCATCCTGCAACGGGGTCGTGGCGCCTGACGGAGGCCGTCTCGACGGGTAGCGTGCGCACCGACCCCCAACGACAGGTGCACCACGTGTTGAAGAAGACGGCCCTCGCCGGGCTGGCCCTCGCCGCCCTCACCCTCAGCGGCTGCAGCGGCGGCTCGGCCGCGCCCGCCGGGTCGGCCACGCCGGCCAGCTCCGCGGCCGCACCTGCACCGGCGGCGAGCGCGGCCGAGAGCTCCGCGGCACCCGGGACGGGCACGGGCGCGGCCGCGAAGGTCGCCGACCCCTGCGCCGTGCTCGACGCGGGCAAGATCGAGGACCTGACCGGGGTCAAGGTCAAGGCCGGCACGACGCAGGCGGTGGGCGGGTCGAACGTGTGCAGCTGGCTGCCGCAGGACGGCACCACGAGCAGCTCTGCCGTGTTCAGCGCGCAGGAGGGCCCCCTGCAGGGCCCGCTGAGCCAGGTCGAGGACCAGCTCAAGACGCAGTTCGACGGCAAGGTCAGCAAGCTGACCGTCGCGGGAGCCGACGACGCCCGGTACATCACGGGCAAGAAGTCCGGGCTGAACGTGATCGACGTGCTCGCCCAGAAGGACGAGGTGTTCTACCAGATCCTCGTCGCGTCGCCCCGGGACACGGCCCAGCACAAGGACGCGGCGATCAAGATCACGGAGACCCTGATCGCCGCCTGACGCCCGCGGGACACGCCCTCAGCGGCGGCCGCGGCGCACCTGCAGGTAGTCGCTCACGACGTACTCCCCCAGGCGCCCGATGTCGGGGGTGAACACCCGCCCGCCGGCCCGCCGCGCGATGGCGTCGACGAAGCGGGACAGCCCTGGGTCGTCCCCGAGCATGAACGTGTTGAGCGTCGCGCCGTAGCGGACCAGCTCGTCGACCTGGGCGACGGTCGCGCGGACCGTCTCGGGGGTGCTCGGCCAGCGGAACGTCGCACCGCCGTCACCGGTGAGGTGCGCCGTCGGCTCGCCGTCGGTCACGACCAGGACGACCGGCTCGGCGTCGGGGTGGCGCCGCAGGTGCCGCTGCGCCAGCAGCAGCGCGTGCTGCAGGTTCGTGCCCTGGATCCACTCCGGTTCCGCCTCGGCCAGCTGCACGGGCGTCAGCCGGCGCGCCAGGCGGTTGAAGCCGATGACCTGCAGCGCGTCCTGGCGGAACCGCGTCTCGATGAGGTGGTTGAGCGCGAGCGCCGTCTGCTTCATCGGACCCCAACGTCCGTCCTGCACCATCGAGAACGACAGGTCGACGCACAGCGCGACCGCCGCGGTGGTCCGCCGCTCGGTCTCGGTCACCTCGAAGTCCTCGACGTCGAGGAGCATCCCGCCAGCCCTGCTCGTGGACCCGCCCAGTGCGCGACGGCGGAGCGCGTTCGCGACCGTCCGGGACGCGTCGATCGGCAGCTCGTCGCCGAACACCCACGGCCGGGTGAGGCCGGTCGGCTCGTCCGCGGCACCGGTGCGGTGGTCGGCGTGGTCACCGTTGCCGCTGGCCGCGAGCTGGTCGAACACGCGCTTGAGCGCGGTCTGACCGAGCCGGCGCACGGCCCGGGGGGTCAGCCGCATGCCGTCGTCGCCCCGGGACAGGTAGCCCTGCTCCTCGAGCTCGCGCTCGAGGTCGCGCAGCGCCTGGAAGTCGCGCACGGCCTCGTGACCCAGTCTCTGCTCGAGCAGGTCGACGTCGACGTCGTCCAGCGTGGAGCCCGGGTCGCCCTGCGAGAGCTGCGCCTCGAGCGACTCCAGGTCGGCGAGCTCGGCCACCGCCTCGACGGCGTCGGAGTAGCCGAGACCCTCCCCGCCGGGCCGCATGCCCGCGTCCGAGCTGCGGTCGAGGCCGGGTCGCAGCGACCGTAGGTTGTCGCCGAGCTGGGCCATCTCGGAGGCGAGGTCGGCGTCGGAGAGGGCCTGGGCCATGAGCTGGCCGAGCTGCTCGCGCTGCTCGGGGCTGAGCGAGCTCATCATCCGCTGCGCAGCCGCCTGGCGCCGTGCGAGGGCGTCGATCAGCTCCTCGATGGTCTCCGGCTGCTCGGGGAAGAACTCGCCGTGCTTGTCCATGAACTCGGAGAACGCGTCGGTCGTGTCCTCGCTGCGGGCGTGCTTGGCCAGCAGCGAGTTGAGGTCGGCGAGCATGTCCTTGACCCGGGCCATGGCCTCGGGGTCCGGGCTCTCGAGCGCCTGCTTCATCCCCGCGAACTGGGCGTCCAGCACCTCGCGCTGCAGCATCTGCTTGATCTGGTCGAACGTCTGCCGCGCCTCGGGCGACTTCCAGTCGTAGCTGTCGAGCCCGCGGACGGCGCCAGCCACGTCGTCGGGCAGCGTGTCGAGCTCCATCTCCGCGAACCGGGCGTCGTCGCCCTCGTCCCCGGCCAGCGTCTCCCGCTCGGACGCGAGGGCCTGGTCGAGCGCAGCACGGACCTGGTCCAGCGTGCCGCCGAGGTCGCCGCGGCGGCGTGCCGCGTTCCGCAGCCGGCGGATCTTCTCCGCCAGGCGGTCCAGGCCCCCGCGCCCGTCCACCCCCTCGCGCAGCATCTCGCGCAGCGAGTCGCGGACGTTCCCGGCCGAGAGGACGTCCGACCCGATCTTGTCGATGGCGGCCCGCACGTCGTACGGGGCCGCGAGCGGGTCGGGCCCGCCCCGCCACGGTCCGTACCGGAACCGACCGTGCGGGTCGCGTGGCTCGTACCGCTCAGCACTCACCCGTTCAACGTAGCCCCGCGTTCCAGCGGCTCTCGTTCCTCCCGCGAGAGGTAGGTTGCGCCGCCCGAACGCGATCAAATCGCGTCGCGACCTACCGCTCGTCAGATCGAGGCTGTGGATAGCCGGGTCCAGGGGTCTTGAGGGGGGTCAGGATCGGCTGTGGGCAGGTTCTCCGACGAGGTCGGGTCGACGGTCCGGCCGCTCGAGACGGTCGTCCTGGACGAGTACGGGGTCGCCAAGCACGAGCTGGCGACCCCCAGGTGGCGACGGTCGAGCCGGGGCCTCTACATCCCCGGCGATGCTCCCGACAGCGTCGCCCAACGCATCATCTGCGCCGCGGCCGCGATGCCGGACGACGGTGCGATCGGTGGCTGGGCTGCCGCACACGCGCGCGGAGTCGACCTCGACGGCCGCGACCGGCGGCTGCAGGACCTCCCGGTCGACGTCCTGCTTCCCCCCGGGCTGCACCGGCAGCAGATACCGGGGATCGCCTACCGTCGGGCCACGCTCCTCCGCAGCGAGGTGAGCACGGTCGGAGGCCTCCGTCTGACGTCGCCGCTCCGTACGGCCGTCGATCTCGCCTGCTGGGCGCCCTCGTTGACGGAGGCTGTGGTGCTTCTGGACCTGATGCTCCGCGCTGGGCTGAGCCTCGAGATGCTGAGGACGGCAGCCCCGAAGGACCGGCGCGGGGCGGTCCAGGCGCGCCGAGCCATCGCCCTCGCGCGACCTGGGTCGCGCAGCCCTGGCGAGACGCGCCTCCGGCTGGTGTACGTGCAGGACGTCGGCGGCCCCGACCCGCTGCTGAATGCTCCCCTCCTCGACCTCGACGGGCGGTTCGTGGCGATGCCCGACCTGTTCGACGAGGAGGCCGGGCTCGCCATGGAGTACGACGGCGCGAGCTGGTCCGGCGAACGTCCGTCGGGACACCGTGACGTCGAGCAGCACCGGGCGGACAACGTCCGTGAGGAGGTCATGGAGAGACGCAACGTCATCGTCGTGCGGGCTGACGCCCAAGACGTCGGCGTCTACAGGTCGAGGACGGCGGCGCGCCTCCAGGCCGCCCGCCAGGACGGCCTGAGACGTGATCGAAGCCGGGACCGCTGGATCGTCCGCCGCGAGAGGTAGCTTGCGCCGCCGAAAAGGCCATCTCAGGCAGCGCGACCTACCTCTCGAGGGGGGAAGAGGGTTCAGCCGCCGACGACCTCGAGGACGGCGGCGCCCCACTTCTCCAGCTTGCCGGCCCCGACGCCCGAGATGGCGGCGAGCCCGTCCAGCGAGGTGGGCGCGGTCGAGGCGACCTGGCGCAGCGTCGCGTCGTGGAAGACCACGTACGGCGGTACCCCGGCCTCCTTGGCCGTCGCGGACCGCCAGGCACGCAGGCGTTCGAACACCGTCTCACCGGCGGCGTCGAGCCCGACCGCCCCCGCGGCCGGCGACCGCTTCTTCTCCCGCACCCGAGCGGTCCTGGGCGCCTCGCGGCGCAGCGCGACCGTGCGTTCGCCGCGCAGCACGGCGCCCGAGGCTGGAGTGAGCATCAGCGTGCCGTAGCCGTCGGCGACGGCGAGGAGCTGCTGGGCCAGGAGCTGGCGGACCACGCCCCGCCACTCACCCGCGTCCAGCTCGGTGCCGATCCCGAACACGGTGAGGTCGGTGTGCCCCAGTGATGAGACCCGCTCGGTGGCGAGACCGAGCAGGATGTCGACGACGTGGCCGGCGCCGTAGCGCTGGCGACGGTCCGCGAGCCGCCAGACCGCCGACAGCAGCTTCTGCGCGGGCACGGTGCCGTCCCACGTCTGGGGTGGGCTGGTGCAGGTGTCGCAGTTCCCGCACGGCTCGGCCCGCTGCCCGAAGTAGGCGAGGAGCTGGACGCGGCGGCACTCGACCGTCTCGCACAGCGCGAGCATCGCGTCGAGGTGCGCGGAGAGCCGACGGCGGTGGGCGGCGTCGCCGTCGGAGGAGTCGATGAACTTGCGCTGCGAGACGACGTCGGCCAGGCCGTACGCGAGCCAGGCGGTGGCGGGAGCTCCGTCACGGCCCGCGCGGCCCGTCTCCTGGTAGTAGCCCTCCACCGACTTCGGCAGGTCCAGGTGCGCGACGAAGCGGACGTCGGGCTTGTCGATCCCCATCCCGAACGCGATGGTCGCGACCATCACCATCCCCGGCTCGCGCAGGAACCGGCTCTGGTTCTCCGCGCGGACCGCTGCGTCCAGGCCCGCGTGGTAGGGCAGCGCCGAGATCCCCTCCTTGTTCAGGAACGCGGCGGTCTGCTCGACCGACTTGCGCGAGAGGCAGTAGACGATGCCGGCGTCGCCCGGGTGCTCGCTGCGCAGCAGGGTGAGCAGCTGGGCGCGGGGGGTGTCCTTCGCCACGATCCGGTACTCGATGTTGGGCCGGTCGAAGCTGGCGACGAACTGGGTGGCGTCCTCGAGCCGGAGCCGCGTGACGATCTCGGCGGCGGTCGCGGCGGTGGCGGTCGCGGTGAGGGCGATCCGGGGCACGTCGGGCCAGCGGTCGTGCAGCATGGCCAGGGTCAGGTAGTCGGGCCGGAAGTCGTGGCCCCACGAGGAGACGCAGTGCGCCTCGTCGATGGCGAACAGGGCGATGCGCCCGCTCTCGAGGAGCCGGACGGTGTCGGCGACGTTCAGCCGTTCGGGTGCGAGGTAGAGCAGGTCCAGCTCGCCGGCGAGGTACGCGGCCTCGACGTCGCGGCGCTGGTCGCCACGCTGCGAGGAGTTGAGGAACGCGGCGCGCACCCCGAGGGCCGCGAGGGCGTCGACCTGGTCCTGCATGAGGGCGATGAGCGGCGAGACGACCACACCGGTGCCCTCCCGGACCAGGGCCGGGACCTGGTAGCACAGCGACTTGCCCGCACCGGTGGGCATCAGCACCAGCGCGTCCCCGCCGGCGACGACCGTCTCGATGATGTCCGCCTGCTGGCCCCGGAACGTGTCGTAGCCGAAGACGGTCTGCAGCACGTCCAGCGGGGTGCTGGTCGTGCCGACGGTCGCGGTTGCAGCGGTCGGGGTGGTCAGGGAGGACACGGTGACGGCTCGTTCCGGGAGGGCGTGGCGGGCGTCGTCCGAGCGCGCAGGCTCAGGCGGCGCCGTAGACCGTACGGCCGTCCACGGTCTCCTTCTCGATGCGACGCGTGAGGTGGAGGCCTTCGAGGACGAACTCGACCGCAGCGGCGACCTGGCCGCGGCTGGCGTCGTCGCCGTAGCCGAGGCGGTCGAGGACCTTGGCCAGGCCGGGGACGGTGCCGAGCTGGCGCAGCACGTCCGACGCGGGGACGAGGTCACCCGTCTCCACGACCGCTCCCTCGGCGAAGACCGAGGTGAAGCCGGACAGGTCCAGCCCGGAGAGCCGCTCGCGGAACGTCGCCGCGACCGCGAGCCGCAGGAGGTGGTCGAGGACGGAGCGCTCGCGGCCCTCCTCCCCCATCTCGAACTCGATCTTGCCCAGCAGGGTCGGCAGCACCGGCCCGAGGTCGCAGACCCGGGCCACGGCGCCGGCGTCGTTCGAGTCCCCCGTCCGCGCGGCGCGGCGCAGCGCGGAGGCGGCGACGCCCTCGGCGGCGGCGATGGCGAAGCGGGCCGACACCCCGGACCGCTGGTCGACCGACGACGACTCGCGCAGCAGGTGCACGAACCGGGCCAGGACCTCGAGCAGGTGGTCGCCGACCTCGGCGACGACCTCGGCCTCCTGGCGGAGCAGCGTCACCTCGTCCGACACCTCGGAGAGGTAGTGCGTCCGGATCTCGGCGCCGAAGCGGTCCTTCAGCGGGGTGATGATCCGGCCGCGGTTGGTGTAGTCCTCCGGGTTGGCCGTGGCCACCAGGAACACGTCGAGCGGGAGCCGCAGGGAGTAGCCGCGGACCTGGATGTCGCGCTCCTCGAGCACGTTGAACAGTGCGACCTGGATCCGCTCGGCGAGGTCGGGCAGCTCGTTGAGCCCGAAGAGCCCGCGGTTCGCCCGCGGGACCAGACCGTAGTGGATCGTCTCGGGGTCGCCGAGGGTGCGCCCCTGGGCCACCTTGACCGGGTCCACGTCACCGATCAGGTCGCCGACGCTGGTGTCCGGGGTGGCGAGCTTCTCGGTGTAGCGGTCGTCGCGGTGGCGCCACGTGACCGGGAGGTCGTCGCCCAGCTCGTCGAGCAGCGCCCGGCAGCGCACGCACACCGGCGCGTACGGGTCGTCGTGGATCTCGCAGCCGGTGACCTCGGGGGTCCACTCGTCGAGCAGGGTGACCAGCGTGCGCATGATGCGCGTCTTGCCCTGGCCACGCTCGCCGAGCAGCACGATGTCGTGGCCGGCGAGCAGGGCCGACTCGAGCTCGGGCAGCACCGTGTCCTCGAAGCCGACGATGCCGGGGAAGGCATCCTCCCCGGCCCGGAGCCGGCGGAGCAGGTTCCCACGGAGCTCTGCGGCGACGCCGCGGCTGACGTGTCCTGCGGCTCGCAGCTGGCCGAGGGTCTCCGCTGCCGGGTACGAGGTCTGCGATGAGGCAGTCATGACCAGAACCTACGACCGCACCCAAGCCCCGGACACCCGCGGCCGTGCGCCGTCGTCCAGCGCGTCGACGGGGCCGTGCGTGCGTCCCCGCGGTCGTCGGGCCGCGGGGACGGTAGGTTGGCCCGCGACGTCCGACTGGAGGGAACCACCGCGAGCGATGCGCACCGCGCGACTGGTGGGACCGACGCCTGACGGCACGTCGGTGGTCCTCGTGACCGAGGACGGCGAAGAGCTCAGCGTCGCCCTCGACCCCGACGACCCTGCCGTACGCTCCGTCCTCGGCCAGGCTGCGCCCGCGCCTGTCCCGGCGGCGACCCCAGCTCCAGATCCAGCTCAGGCCACCCCTGCACGACGCCCGCCCCCACGTCGGGAGACGCCCATGGACACCTCGCTCAGCCCCCGTGACATCCAGACCCGGATCCGCGCCGGCGAGTCGCTGGAGGACCTGGTCGCCGGCTCCGGCATGGAGGCCGAGCGCATCGAACGCTTCGCCGCCCCGGTGCTGGCCGAGCGCGAGCACCTCGCGCTGACCGCCCTCGGCTCGTCGGTCCGCCGCCGGGGCGAGGCCTCCGGGCACCGCCCCCTGCGCTCCGTGGTCGCCGAGCGGCTGCAGGCACAGGGCGTCGACGCCGACGCCGTGCGATGGGACGCCTGGAAGGTCGGCGACTCGCAGTGGGAGCTGAGCGCCGACTACGAGCTGCAGGGCGAGCCGCGGCACGCCGAGTTCCGCTTCGACGCCCAGGGCCGGTTCTCGGTCGCCGAGGACGCCGAGGCCCGCTGGCTCGCCGGCGAGGCGCCGTCGCCGGTCGCCGAGTCGATCGGGTCGCTCGACCGCGACGACGAGCTCGCCCTCGTCCGCGCCACCCGCGAGCCGTCGCACGACCCGGACCTCGAGGGCGGCGAGGAAGGCGACGAGGGCGAGATCGACGACGACGACGGGGAGCGCGCGAGCGCGGCCGACACCCAGGCGCTGGTCCGGGCGATCGCGGAGGAGCTGGGCTCGGGCCTGCAGGTCCTGCCGCCGGCCGAGCTCAGCGCCGAGGAGCTCGACGAGATGGCGGCCGACGACCCCGAGAGCGACGACCCCGAGAGCGACGACCGCGAGAGCTACGAGGAGCCCACCCTCGTCGGGCTGCGCGACGAGGCCGCGGAGCCGACCATCGCGGTCGTCCGGCACCTCACCCGCGTCACGGTCGAGGTCGACTCCCTGGAGGTCGACGCCACGGAGGTCGACGCTGCGGACGCCGCCGCCGGAGACGCGGACACCGACGACGGGCAGGACGACGCGCGCTCGGCGCTGGACACCCTCTACGCGATGCTCGGCGGCCATGCGGAGGAGTCGCCGCGGGCGTACGCCGGGCTGTCCGACGCCGCAGCGGTCCCCGAGGTCGACGAGCACCAGTTCGAGCCCCCCGCGCCCTCGCAGGTGCCCGCGGAGCCCGGCCCCGAGCCGCTCGATCAGGATCTCGAGGACGTCGGTGAGGACGAGTCCGTGGCGCCGCCCTCGGCTCCGACGCCCGACGCTGCGGCAGACGACGACACCCCGGAACCTCTCGTCCCCAGCCCGGGCGCCTCGCGCAAGCCGGGCCGGCGCAAGCGGGCGTCGGTGCCGAGCTGGGACGAGATCATGTTCGGCGGTCCGAAACCGGGCTGACGCCCTGCCGGGTCGTCGGCGAACGGAGCGGCAGGCTCGGACAGGATCGACCGGTCGCCCCAGGCCTCGTTCCTGACCGCCGGCGTGCCCGCGCATCCTGCTGATGACCGCCACGGTCGTCCCGGACCCCGACGTCTCGGCCTTCTCGCCGTCCTCGACCCTGACGACCGCCCTCGCCAGCACGAGGCTGCGGCGCGACCCCGAGCCCTGGGCCGACATGTGGGTGTTCTTCGCGACCCAGGAGGGCATCGAGGCCCTCCGCCCGCAGCTGCCGGTCCTCGACGAGGCCGAGCCGGGCGGGTCGGCCGAGCTGTCCCCTTGCGCAGCCCTGGATCCAGCTGGCGGCTGGGCTGCGCCCGACGTCAGCGGTGCGCCGCCACCTGCTCGAAGGGCAGGGTCTCGGCCACCCCGGCCTGGGCGACCAGCCGCGTGGTGCGGGAACGGTGGTGACGCCGGCACAGCACCTCGTACGCCAGCGCCTGCACGTCTCCGGTGGCCTCGACGTCGGCCTCGGGGTCGCTGTCCGACGGCTCGCCGAGGTCGTACGTGTCACCGACGACCACCTGGGCGCCCTCGACCACCATCAGGCCGTCGACCGTACGGGCGTTGTGGGTGGCGCGGCGCCCGCACCAGCACAGGGCCTCGACCTGGAGCACCTCCATCGAGTCGCACAGCTCGACCAGGCGCCGCGAGCCCGGGAACAGGTGCGTCTGGAAGTCGGTGAGGATGCCGACGGCGAAGACGTCGATGTCCAGCTCGTCGACGAGCCGGGCGAGGTCGTCGACCTGCTCGGGGGTGTAGAACTGCGTCTCGTCGCAGATGACGTAGTCGATCCGGGCACCGGCGCTCAGCTGGTCCACGACGTAGGTCCAGAAGCTGAAGGTCAGGTGCACCTCGACCGCCGGGCGCCGCAGCCCGAGGCGGGAGGAGATGATCGCTTCGCCGGCCCGGTCCCGGCTGGTGAACAGCCGGCCCCGCCGCCCACGCCCGGCGTGGGTGTGGTCGATCTGCAGCGCGAGGGTGGACTTGCCGCAGTCCATCGGACCGGTGAAGTAGCGGAACGACGCCACGGCGGGAGCGCGGGCCTCAGTCCCGCGAGGCCAGCACGCGGGCGGCCTCACGGACGGCGGACACGTTGATCCGGCCCTGCCGGGAGCCGGCGAGCTTGGCCGCGATGTGGTCGCGGACGGAGACCGGCCCGTACGCGGAGTCGGGCGCACCGCCCCAGGCCCTCGCGTCGAGGTGGCTCGGCAGCGTGGCGAGGACGGCGTCGACGTTGCCGTCGTGGAAGTAGGCGGCCGAGCGGCGACGCACGATCCGTCCGTCGACCACCGGTGGCTTGACCCGGTGCAGGGTCGAGGACCACCGGTCGTTCGTGAGCCGGGCGGTCAGGTCGCCGAGGTTGACCAGCAGGGCGCCGTCGACCGGGCTGACGTCGTGCCAGCCCCCGTCGCGGGCCAGCACCTGCAGACCGGCGACCCGGTCGGCCCACAGCACCGTGACCAGCCCGAAGTCCGTGTGCTCGCCCATCCCCGTGAGCTCGCCGTCGAGGGTGACCTCGCCGGGCGGCAGCGCGTAGTTGTTCATGCGGAGCACGTCGATCGAGTGGTCGGTGAGCGCCTCGAAGTGGTCGGCGGGCAGCTCCAGCGCGACGGCGAAGACGCGCAAGAGCGTCCGGGCGACGCGTCCGGCCTCGGCGAAGTACGCCTCGACCCGCTCCTGGAAACCCGGCACGTCCGGCCAGACGTTCAACCCGTAGTCGGCCTCGTCCAGGAAGAGCCCCGGGAACGAGCGCGCCTCGACCCCGACGTTGAAGGCCTCGAAGAAGTCGTTCATGCGGTTGGCCGACTCGACCCCGAGGCTGAGGCTCAACGACTCGCTGCGGGGCGCGGAGTAGCCACGGTTCGCGGGGACCTTGAGCGCCAGCTTGTCGTCGAGCGGCAGGCCGAAGAAGTCGTCCATCGCGCTCGCCAGACCGTCGACCGCCGCCTCTGGCACGCCGTGGCCGAGGACCTGGATGAAGCCGACGCTGCGACAGGCGTCGTCGAGCTCGCGGACGACGCGGGCCCGGGCCTCGTCGTCGTACGCCTCGACGTCGACCCAGGGGGCGACGTCGACGACCGGCACCTCGAACGACATGGTGATCTCCTGGGTCTGGTGGGTCATCGTCGTCACCGCGTCGTGGCGCCGGTCGCGACCACGAGCGGCACCCTCATCTCGACCGGTGTCAGGGACGCGTGCATCCCGACCAGGTCCATCTCCTGCGGGAAGGTCCGGGTCATGAACGCCCAGTCGCCCGTCGGCGCGGCGACCACGTCGCCGTAGCGCTCGCGGACGTCGTCGCGCACCGGGCCGAACCAGCCCTCGTCGATGGCCTCGTCGCGGGTGCGCACCCAGGCGCGGTTGCCGAGGCGGTCGCGCCACCGGCGGGCCACCCCCTGCGCCGCGGCTCCGTCGTCGGCGTCGACGTAGAGGTGCCGGAAGCGGGCCTCCCCCGCCACCACCCGGACACCGGCCGCGAGCTCGGGCTCGTCCTCGATGACCAGGCGGCGGTCCGTGGGCACGTCGACCATGCCGTGGTCGCCGGTGACCAGCAGCACCACGTCGCTGGGCAGCGCGTCCCGCAGCCGCGCGAGCATCGTGTCGATCCGGGTCAGCTGGTCGGCCCACGCGGCCGACCCGCACCCCTGCGCATGCCCGGTGTGGTCGAGCTCGCGCTCGTAGGCGTAGACGAGCGTCCGCTGGCCGCGGCTGGCCGCGTCGGAGATGAGGTCGATGCGGAGCTGGGTGTCCTTCTCGCTCGGGAACGGCACGAAGCGAGGCCCGCGCAGCGCGGCCAGGGTGAGCCCGGTCCGGGCGAACCGCTGCAGCGCGACCGAGCTGACGTTCACACCGGCCGCGGCGGCCCGCTCGAACACGGTCGGGTTGGGCTGGTAGGCCTCGGGGAGGAGGTCGGACTCCCAGCTGAGCGCGTTGAGGATCTCCCCGGTCGACGGCACGCGGGACGTGATGCCCACCAGGCCGTGCTGGCCGGGCGGGAGACCGGTGCCCAGCGACGTCAGGCTGGTCGCCGTCGTGGCCGGCACCCCGGAGGTGATCGGCCGGTCGCCGAGCCGGGCCGCCAGCCACGGGGCGCGGTCGGCCGCGCGGACGACCAGGTCGTGACCGAGGCCGTCCACGAGCAGGACCACGTAGCGGTTCGCCGCGGGCAGGCCGAGGACGTCCGTGTCGTACCCGGGCACGCCGAGGTGGTGACCGACCGAGGGCAGCAGGTCGGCCAGGGTGGAACGGCCGTACGCCGGCAGCAGGGGCGTCGGACGCTCAGGAGGCGTGGTCCCGGCCGGAGCCGGGGGGAGCTCGGGACCGCCGGAAGCCGTCCCGGTCACCCTCACACCGCCGCCGCGCGCTGCAGCGTCGTGGAGAAGCGCACCAGCCGGGCGACCCGGTCGGGTCCGTCGGCGGCCGCGCTCATCCGCACCGTGAGGTCGTCCCCGGCGAGCGACCCGGTGTAGCCGTGGTCGGCGTCGCACTGCGGGTCCTCGCAGCCGGCCGGCTCCAGGTCGACCCGGCGCACGCCGTCCCAGCCCACCGTCAGCCAGGTCTCCCCCACGTCGTCGGAACCTGCGCGGTATCGCTCGGGCTGCGTGACCACGCGGGTCAGCACGACGGAGTTGATCTTCGACAGCGGCACCGACTCGGTCGACGACGCGGCGTACGTGCCTGTGGCGGGTGCCTCGGCCGGCTGGTCGTCGGTGTGGCCGACGACGAGGCGCGTCGGGGTCAGGGCGAGGACGGTGACGTGGCGGTGGATCTCGTCGTGGTCGAACGTCGGCTCGTGGTGCACGACGAAGTCCAGCAGGTCCTCGTCGGCCACCGCGAGGACGATCCCCTCCTCCACCAGCTCGGGGAAGTAGCCGGTCGCGTCGATGTCAGCACGCATGTCCTTGCGCGTGGAGCCCAGCCTCATGCGCTCCACCCTATTCGCCCGCCCCGCCGCGAGCCGCACCCGCGGGGACCGCGTACGAGGAGGAAGCCTGCGTGGTCAGCGCCGTCAGCGCAGCCGCCCGTCCGACTTCAGCAGGGCCCGGCGCTCCGCGGCGTCCAGCCCGCCGAACACCCCGTGCTCGACGTGGACGTCCAGGGCCCACGTCAGGCAGGCCTCCCGGACCTCGCAGGCCCGGCAGACGCGCTCGGCCTCCGCGACCTGGGCGAACCCGGTGCCGACGTTGCCCACCGGGAAGAACAGCTCGAGGCCGGCGCCGAGGCACGCGGCACCGTCACGCCAGTGCAGGTCCCCTGCTCCCGGGCCACGGCTAGATGGCGCGACGCTGGGCGACCAGCGGGCACAGGAACGGGTCGCGGCCCTTGAGCCCGACCGTGTCGAGGTGGACGACGGCCTGCCGGTAGCCCTCTCGCAGGGTCGTCTGGTTGTCGAGCAGCCCTCCGCCTCGCACTGGACGGCGACCAGGGGCGCGAGGCGCCGCGGATGGGGTCGGGCCATCGACGGGAACAGGTGGTGCTCCACCTGGTGGTTGAGCCCGCCCATCGCGATCGACAGCCAGCGCCCACCGGCGATGTCCCGGCTGGTCAGTCTGCGTCGGGACCCTCGACGGGACCTCGCACGTTCTGCCGCAACCCACCACGCCGCGTCCTCCGGGGTCAGAGGGTCCGGGCCAGCGGGTCACGCCGGTCGTCGGTCGGCGCGATGTGGATGCGCGCGCCCAGCACCGCCAGCGAGCTCGCCGAGGCGATGACCGGGGTCAGCCTGACCGAGGCGAGCTGCGGGTGTTCGTCGGCGAGCTGCGACACGCGGTGCAGCACGTCCTCGACCCGGCCGGTGTCGACGCCGGGGCTGTCGTTGCGGCCGAACAGCACGGGCGCGGTCCGCAGGTCACGCACCATCGCGGCCGCGTCGACGTCGGTCAGCGGCGGCACCCGGTAGACGGTGTCGCCGAGCAGCTGCGAGGCCACGCCCTCCAGCCCGAGCGAGACGATCGGTCCGAACGCGGCGTCCTCCCGGCTGGTCACGACGAGCGCCACGCCTGGCGGGGCCATCACCTGCACGACCGGCTCCGCTCTGCTGAGCGCGTCGTCGGCGCCGAGCCCGAGGGCGCCGAGCAGCTCGTACAGGTCGTCCCAGGCCTGCGCCATGTCCTCGCGGTCGTCGATGTTGCGGTAGACGCCGGCGTGGTCGGGCCGCCCGCCCACGGTCAACGACGTCGCCTTGAGCACGACGCCCCAGCCCAGCGAGTCGGCGACCCGACAGGCCTCGTCCAGGCTCGTGACGTAGTAGCGGCGCACCAGCTCGATGCCGTACGCGGCCAGCAGCTCCGTCGCCTCGTCCCCGGTGAGCTCGCGTCCCTGCGGGGTGCTGCGGAGGACCTGGTTGATGAGCCGGCGGGCACGGTCCCGGTCGAGCTCCAGCAGCGGGACGGCGCCCGGGTCGCGCTCGCGCCAGCGGGCGTGAGCGGTGACGGCCGCGAGCGCGCGGACCGCGTCGACGCCGGAGTCGAAGCGCGGCAGGGCCCCCGGCTCGTCCGGACCCATCGAGAACAGCGGGTCGTGGAAGTCGAGGAACACCCCGATCAACGGCTTGGTCGCGTGGCGGGAGACCCCGTCCAGCGCGGCGATGACGTCGTCGACGCCCTCGGAGTAGACGTTGACCGCGGCGCAGATGACCGAGTCGCAGCTGTCCTCGGCCAGGGCCTGCTGGGCCGCGGCGCTGAAGGCGGCGGGCGGCGACTGCGCCGGGAGCACGACCGCCGGGTGCTCGGTCAGCAGGCCGGCCGCCGCGGCGCTGGTCGTGAGCTGAGCGGCCAGGGTGGACGAGTTGGCGATCACGCGGACCCGTTCGCCGCCGGGCAGCGGCTGGCGCGCGGCGATCTTGGCGATGTCGAACATCGCGTTGCGGCGGTGGGTGACCATGACCCCCGACTGGCGGAACAGCGCGTCGATCGCCTCGTCGGGCGCGTGCCCGAGGCCGCCGCGCACCCCGAGGTGCTCGGACCGGTGCGTCCGGCCCGGGGCGAAGACCACGACCGGCTTGCGCCGGGCCAGCTGACGGCTGATCCGGGAGAACTTGCGGGGGTTGCCGATGGTGTCCAGCGACATCAGGCACACCCGGGTGTCGTCGTCGTCCTGCCAGTACTGCAGGACGTCGTTCGCGGTCACGTCGGCGTAGTCGCCGGTGGAGACGAAGGAGCTCAGCCCGATGTCGTGCCGCAGTGCCGCGTTCAGCAGGCTCACCCCCGTCGCCGCCGACTGGCAGAACAGGCCCACCCCGCCCGTGCGCGGCATCGGGCCCGGCGTCGCGTTCATCTCCTCGCCGAGGCGGGTGTTGATCAGCCCGAGAGCGTCGGGACCGAGCGCGCGGACCCCGTACGCACGGGCGAGCTGGACCAGCAGCCGGTTCTCCTGCGAGCCGAAGTCGGAGCCGGTCAGCACGACCAGGCCGTGCGCGCCCTTGTGGGCGGTGTCGATGACGACGGAGCCGAGGTCGGCGATGCCGATCGACACCACCGCGAGGTCCAGCGTGCCGGGCACGTCGGCGATCGAGCGGGCGTTCGTCACCCCGGGGACCTCGGTGCCGTCGGAGGTCACCGCGAGCACCTCGCCGCGGAACCCGCCCCGCAGCATCGAGTCGACGATGCCGCCCACCCGGTCGCCCCTGCCGTAGACGACGACCCGCCGCGGGGTCAGCAGGCGGCGCACGGAGGCGGCCTCGGCACGGTGCTCGCGACGTTCCATGACGCCGACGGAGGTGTCGGTCGGCAGGATCGGGAACTCGACGAGGAGCACCCCGTCCTCGACGCCCTTGCGGACGCGGTAGCCGGCGTCGGCGAAGACCTGGGCCATCCGCCGGTTGTCGGGCAGGACCTCGGCCACGAAGCCGGTGATGCCGCGCTCCCGCGCGGCCTCGGCGAGGTGCTCGAGCAGGAGCTGCGCGACACCGCGCCCCTGGTGGGCGTCCTCGACGAGGAACGCGATCTCGGCCTTGCCGCCGCGCGCACCCTCCTCCAGCCGGTCCCAGCGACCGACGCCGATCATGTCGCCGCCGAGGGTGAGGATCAGCGCGACGCGGTCGACGTAGTCCACCTCGGTGAACCGCTTGACGTCGCGCCGGCTCAGACGCGGGTAGGGCGCGAAGAAGCGCAGGTACTTCGACTCGGGCGACACGCGGTCGTAGAACGCGACCAGCAGGTCGGCGTCGGAGGGCCGGATGGGCCGCAGCCGGGCCGTGCCGCCGTCGGCCAGCAGGACGTCGGCCTCCCACTCCCGGGGGTAGCCAGGCGGGTCCTCGGTCAGCTCCAGAGAAGCGGCACCGGTGGACACGCGTTCAGGTTATCCAGCCCAGGTGACGACCCGGTGACGTGCGGGGGATCTGCCCGCGACCGGCGCCGGCCGCCCGCCTAGATTGGTCGGTCCCATGACCACACTGCGCGAGCTCGTGACCGACTACCTGACCGTCCAGCTCACCGTCCTCGTCGACGCACCGGCCCACGTCCGGGCGGGCGAGGACGTGACCCACCCGACCCGCGTCGCGGCCCGGCGGCTGCGCAGCACCGTACGGGTGTTCCCCGAGCTGTTCGAGGTGCCCGGGGCGGCCCGGCTCGACGAGGAGCTGCAGTGGTGGGCGGGCGTGCTCGGCGAGGTCCGCGACCTCGACGTGCAGTCGGAGCGGCTGGGCGACGCGCTCGACGCGGTCCCCGACGACCTGGCGATGGGTCCGGTCCACCGTCGGCTCGCCGAGTTCGTGGCCGTACGCCGGCGCGACGCCCTGGCCGGGGTGCACGAGGCGCTGGACTCCCCGCGCTACCGCGCGCTGGACGCGCTGCTGCGCGCGTGGCGGTCGGACCCGCCGTTCACCGAGGCGGCCGACGTCAGCGCCAAGAAGGCCGCCCGCTACGTGGAGCGCGCGGACCGCAAGACCCACGCGCGGCTCGCCAAGGCCGCCAAGGCCTACCGTCGCGGAGCCGCGGACGCCGACGAGCTGATGCACCGGGCCCGCAAGGCGGGCAAGCGGCACCGCTACGCCGTCGAGCTGGCCGCGCCGGTGCTCGGCACGAAGGCGGACGCCATCGTGGCCTCGCGCAAGGAGTTCCAGGAGCTCCTCGGCGAGCACCAGGACAGCGTCGTGGCGGCCGGGCTCCTGCGTGAGCTCGGCGTGCAGGCGGGCACGAGCGGGGAGAACGGCTTCACCTGGGGCCTCCTGCTCGCCCGCGAGCAGGAGGCGGCCTCGAGGGTGGTCCGCGAGCTGCGCCACCTCCTCTGAGCGGCACCGGCCCGGCGGGCCGGCCCTAGGTCGTCGCCACGGCGAGCTGGTTGGCCGAGCGCAGCACCAGCGGGTCGAGCAGCGCCTCGGGCGGCACGCCCGCGGCGGTGGTCACGGCGAAGGTCGTCGACTCCCCCGGCAGCAGGGTGAGCAGCATGGCGTCGACCCGGGCGTCCGGCGCGACCCGGTCGGCCAGGACCGACAGGTCCTTGACCAGGGCCCGCGCGATCACACCGACCTCGTAGCCGCCGGGCACCGCGCGGGCGCTCAGCTCGAGGTCGGCGGCGGGCAGGTCGGCGTCGCGGTCCTCCGCGAACCACCACCAGCCCCGCAGCCCGTCGGCCTGCGCCAGCAGCACCTCGCGGCCGGGCTCGGTCGCCGTGGCGACCTCCTCCGGCAGGGTGAGGGTGACGGCGCTGCGGGCCTCGAGGTCGTACGGCAGCGCCACCTCCTCCAGCGACGTCCCGTCGAAGCCCAGCCGGCGCACCTGCGCGGTCCCCGACCACCGCGACGGGCCGTCGTTGACCAGGACCAGGACGAGACCGCCGGCCCCCTCTCCGTCGGCCCCCTCTCCGTCCGGGCGCGGCTGGATCGTCACCAGCCGGTCGGCGAACGCGTGCCGCAGGGCGTACCAGGCGGGCTTGCGCCGGCCG
>Ga0210040_10001223_pt1 | contig 39632 bp, 42 predicted proteins | sample CryGeyCG12114_NA_FD_185462 | JGI IMG/M metagenome (GOLD analysis project Ga0210040, IMG submission 185462) | Groundwater microbial communities from aquifer - Crystal Geyser CG19_WC_8/21/14_NA (SPAdes) (version 2) | ecosystem: Environmental > Aquatic > Deep subsurface > Groundwater | place: USA... | reverse complement strand
GGCGGATGGACGAGATGGTCCGGCTGGCCACCGGCGTGGAGACCATCCCCTGCGACACCCAGCTCCAGGCCGACGTGCTGGAGCTGCGGCTCATCGCGGCCCACGCGCCGCGCTACAACCGGCGTTCCAAGTTCCCCGAGCGGATGACCTGGGTCAAGATCACGACGGACGTGTTCCCCCGGCTGTCCATCGTGGGCGCCGTCCGGGACGACGGGGCGACCTACTTCGGGCCGTTCGGCCGCCGCCAGGCCGCCGAGGACGTCGTGCTCGCCGTCTACGACGGCTTCCCGCTGCGCCAGTGCACCGCTCGACTGAGCCCGACCCGTCCGACCAACGCCTGCGCCCTGGCCGCCATGGGTCGGTGCTGCGCCCCCTGCGACGGCTCGGTCGGCCCCGAGGAGTACTCGGCCCTCGTGGAACGGGTCCGCGCCGCGCTGTGCTCCGACGCCCGCCCGGCCGTGTCCGCGGTGTCCGCCCGGCTGACCCGCCTCGTCGGCGAGCGACGCTTCGAGGAGGCGGAGACGATCCGGCGCCGCCTCGAGACGCTGGCCCGCACGGCGCGCCGGTTCCACCGGGTGTCGAGCCTGGCGGCCTGTCCGGAGATCGTCGCCGCGCGCCGCGAGGGTGCGGGCTGGGACATCCACGTGGTGCGCTACGGCCGCCTGGCCAGCACCGGCGTCGCCGGTCCGCACGACGTCCCGCAGGCCGTGGCACGCAGCGCGGTCGCGACCGCCGAGACGGTACGACCGGCGCCGGGGCCCCTGCCCGCGGCGGGGGTCGAGGAGACGGAGCGCATCGCCGACTGGCTCGAGCAGCCCGGGGTGCGGCTCATGCACATCGAGGGCGACTGGGCCTGGCCCCTGCACGCGGTGCTCGACCACGAGACGCTGGTCCAGCACGCCCTGGGCGGCGAGCGGGCGCTGCAGCCCGCGACGGCCGGCGCCTAGCCCGACCCCCACGACCCTAGGATGGCGCACGTGGTGACCGCGATCGTCTTCATCAACGCCGAGGTGGCGCGGATCAGCGAGGTGGCGGAGGCCGTGGCCGCGCTGCCCGGGGTCTCGGAGGTCTACTCCGTCACCGGGGCGCTGGACCTCGTCGCGATCGTCCGGGTCGCGGACCACGAGCAGGTGGCCGGCGTCGTGGCCGACCGGCTGAACAAGGTGCCCGGCATCCTGCGGACCGAGACCCACATCGCGTTCCGCGCCTACTCGGCGCACGACCTCGAGGCGGCCTTCTCCCTTGGCGGGGACTGAGCCAGGTCCTGCGCCGGCGGCCGAGGGTCAGCGCCCGCAGCCCGGTGCCGAACCGCTGACCGCCGACCTCGCCGCCCGAGGGCCCCGGGTCACGACCCGCACGCTCGTCGTGGCCGTGCTCGTCCTCACCGTGCTGCTGGTGGTCAGCGTGGTGGCCGCGCTCGTGGTCCTGCACCAGCCGCGACTGACCCCGGTGCCGGTGCCCTCGGTGTCGTCGATCGCCTAGACCCGCCTGCGCGGGTCAGCGAGCGGGGACGAAGGCTCAGAGGACGAAGGTCTTCACCAGGACCGCGACCAGGCAGAGGAGCACGACCGCGAGCAGGCCGACGACCTGCGCCACGGTCCGGTTGTTCCGGGGCGCGTACGCGAGGACGACCCCGGCCAGCGCCCCGACGAGGATGCCGCCGATCATGGTGAGCCAGCCGAAGCTGGCGAAGCCGATCACGAGGCTGTAGAGCACGAGGATCACGAACAGCCCCACGTCCCCACGGACGTCCTCGCCGCTCTTGCGCTTGCCGATCGCGTTGGCCGCGAGGAGACCCACCACGGCGGAGGCCGCGCCAAGGGTGGCCCCGCCCGACGGGGCGAGCAGGTAGAACAGCGACGACCCGCCGAGGGTGCCGGCGAGGTAGATCGCCAGGAACCTGGCCGGCCCGACCTCGGACTCGATCGCGCGACCGGCGAGCCAGAGCACGAGCAGGTTCATCACCAGCCCGAGCAGGCCGCCGGAGACGAGCCCGCTGGTCAGGAGCCGCCACAGCTCGCCGTTGGCGACGGGTGGGTTCCACATGATCAGCCACTCGACCACCCGGCCCCGCAGGACGAGGTTGGCCACGTAGACGACGGCGAGGGCGATCATGACGGCCTTGGTGGCCACGCCCCCGCCGGCGGTCGCACGCGCCCCGAACCGCGTCCTCGGCTCCCGTACGCCGGCCCGGCCGAGGCCGACGCAGCGCGGGCACTGGAACCCGACGGACGCCGGCTGCATGCACTCCCCGCAGATCGGTCGCCCGCACCGCTGGCAGGCGATGCCGGTCTGGCGGTCCGGGTGGCGGTAGCAGGCCTCGAACCCCGGGGCCGCGAAGCCCGGCCCCGTCGGCTCGGCGGTCATCGGGAGGTCATCGGTCGGCAGAGCATCGATCGGCAGAGCATCAATCGGCAGGGCGTCAAGGGGTCAGAGCAGCATCAGGAGACGGCCGGCGAGCCGAGCGTCACCGACTCGATCACGACCGGCTCGACGGGGCGGTCGCCCCGGCCGGTCTTCACGTTCGCGATCTCGTCGACCACGGCGCGGCTGGCGGCGTCGGCCACCTCGCCGAAGATCGAGTGCTTGCGGTTCAGGTGCGGGGTGTTCGTCACCGTGATGAAGAACTGAGACCCGTTGGTCCCCGGACCCGCGTTGGCCATGGCCAGCAGGTAGGGACGGTTGAACGACAGGTCGGGGTGGAACTCGTCGGCGAAGGTGTAGCCCGGCCCGCCGGTCCCGGTGCCGAGGCGGTCCCCGGTCTGGACCATGAAGCCGTCGATGATGCGGTGGAAGATGACGCCGTCGTAGAAGGGACCGGTCGTCTTGGCGCCGGTCTGCGGGTCCTGGTACTCCAGCGTGCCCCCCGCCAGTCCGACGAAGTTCGCCACCGTCTTCGGTGCCTGGTCGGCGAAGAGGTTCAGCGCGATGTCGCCGTGGTTGGTGTGGAGGACTGCCGTCTGCTGGGCCACGTGAAGGGGCACCTTTCTGATGAGGGTCCGGTCTGCCCGGACGTCGGCCGCGCGTGTTCGGGACCCTTGGGGATCCGCGCGGCTGGCCCTCCATCTTGGCAGACCGCCCCAACGCAGCCCACGCCCCGAGCCGGACCAGCGCGGACGCTACGGTTTGCGGGTGGCCGGTGGACGCCGGTCGCCGTCTGGAGGAGACACCGTGAACAAGACCCCTGACCCCGGCGAGGTCGTGCGCGACAAGGTCATCCCCGCCGCGGAAGAGCTGGTCGCCTCGCTGGCCGAGCGCGTCGGCCCCCTGGCCAGAGAGGCCGTCGACCAGGTGCACCCGGTTGCGCTGGCCGCCGCGGAGAAGACCGTCGCGTGGGCGCACGTCGCCGCCGAGATGGTGGCACCGCTGACCCAGCAGGCTGTCGACGCAGTGACCCCCCTCGCGCAGCAGACCCGGGACGCCGTGGCGCCCTACGCGCTGCAGGCCGCCGAAGCGGTCGGTCCGTACGCCCAGCAGGTGGGTCCGCGGGCGCAGCAGGCGGCCGGTGCGGCGCTCGACGCGGCCAAGGACGCCTTCGCCGGAGCCCGCGACAAGGTGAGCACCGAGTACCTGCCCGCCGTGGGGGCCGCCGCGGCGTCCGCAGCCGCGTCCGCCTCTCCGCTCGTGGCTGCGGCGACCGAGCGCGGCAAGGCCCTGGTGCAGAGCAGCAGGAGCGAGCCCGTGGTCGTGCCGCCGCCCGCCAGGAAGAAGCGTGGCTGGTTCACGACCCTGGCCGTCGTCGCGGCGGCCGCCGGTGCCACGTACGTCGTGGTCCGCAAGCTCGTCGGTGACAAGGGCTCGCAGTGGCAGACCGCCCGGCCGACGACCCCGTACGAGCCGCCCGTCTCCGCGGAGGCCGGGGTGGCCGAACCCACCCCCGAGCCCGCCCACGCGGCGGGCGAGACCGAGGTCGTGGCCAGCACCACGTCGCTCTACGGCACCGTGGGGTCGGCTGACGCCGGCTCCGGCACGGTCGACACCGACGAGTCGGCCATCGCCGCTCGCCACGAGACCGTCGACGACGTCGCCGACGCGGACGAGGCCGTCGACGCCCCGTCCGTGCCCACCGGGACGCCGGCCGGGTCCGACGGCTCGACGGGGTCCGGCGGCTCGGACAACACGTTCGGTGGCGCAGGAGGGGACACGCCCTTCTCGGACAAGAACGTCGAGGCGGAGGTCGCTGCCGCGGAGGAGCGGATCTACGAGGAGCCCGAGTCCGCGGTGTGGGCCGAGGACGACGCCAAGATGGGCGGCGGACCCGACGCGCACCCCGAGCGCTACGACATCCCGGGGGCCTACGTCGGTGTCGAGCCGCCGGAGGGCTTCACGATCGAGGGCAACGAGCGGTCGATGCGGTACCACATGCCCGACTCGAACAGCTACGGCCGGACGATCGCCCAGGTGTGGTTCAGCTCGGAGGAGGCGGCCCAGCAGGCCGGCTTCACCCGCTCCGAGAACTGACGCCGCGCCGCTCAGGCGCTGCACGACCTCACGCCCGCGGGCGGTCCGGGACCTCCCGGGCCGCCCGCGGTCGTCTGTCCACCTCTTCTCCCTCTTCTTCTGACCTCCCCTTCTGGCCCGACGGACAACACCACCGCCGCACCGACAACACCTCCCCTGACACATCGGGGGCCCTTCCCGGGCCTTCTCCGGGTGAGAGCTCCACCCGGAGCTCGCCGACGGGGACGGGAGAACGACGTGGTGGTGTCGACGGGAGCAGCCGCTGCCGGTGCGCAGGAGACGACCGAACCGGACGCGGCCTCCTGGCTGGCGCCCGGCGAGCCCGACCCACGGTGGGTCGACGCCGGCCCGTTCCGCGCCCACCTCAAGCACCTCATGTCGGTGGGCGCCCTGGACGTGGCGGAGGTGGCGGTCGTGCTCGGGCTGTCCACCCGTGCGGTGCGCCACCTGCTCGAGGGCCGGGCCGGCCGGCTGCCCCGACGGGTCAGCCCGCAGGTCGCGCGTCGCCTGCTTGCCGTACGGGCCGACGACGTCCGGGGGCTGCGCTGGTGCGTGACCCCGGCGGGCGCGGCGTGCACCTCGCTGGGGCGGCTGAGGGCGAGCGGCTGGTCCCCCCTCGAGGTCGCGACGGCTGTCGGGTTCGGGCTGGACGAGCTGGCCTCCCTCGAGCCGCACACGCACTGCAACCGGCTGCTCGCCGTCCGGCTGGTCGGCCTGGCCCGAGCGCTGCCGAGCACCGTCGACGACCAGGACCTGGTCGCCGTGCCGGACGCCGCCTGACCCCGCCCGGTCTTCGTACGATCAGCCCGTGCCGACGCTGCTGCCCGCCACCTGGCTCGTGCCGGGGGTGTGGGAGGTGGTGCTGCTGGTCCTGATCACGGCGCTCCCGGTGCTGCTGGGGACCAGGCCGGTGCTGGTCCGGCTGCCCGAGCCCGTCGAGCCCGAGGGCAAGGTCCCCTACCGCGAGCTCCCCACCCGGCGGTTCGTCGTGACCTGCACGGTGCTGGCCGCCGGGGGCGCGGTCCTCGTCGCACTGACGCTGCCCCCGCAGACGTGGCCGCTGTGGTGGGTCCTGTGCGCGCCCACCCTCGTGCTCGTCGCGGTCGACGCCCGGACGACCTGGCTGCCGCTCGGGCTCACCCGCGCGGTCTGGGCGTCCGCGGCGGGTGCGGCCGGGCTGGCCGCGGTCCTGGGCGGCGCGCACCTCCTGCTCCGGAGCGCGGCGGGAGCGGTGGCCGCCGCGCTCCTCTATCTCGTGGTGCGGTGGCTGTCGCGGGGCGGGCTGGGCTTCGGAGACGTGAGACTGGCGCCGGTCCTCGGGGCGGCGGGCGCCGCGGTCGGTGGGTCGACCCTGTTCGCGACCCTGCTGCTGGGCAGCCTCGCGGGCGCCACGGTCGGCATCGTGCTCGCGCTCCGCGGCAGCCGGAGAGCCTTCGCCTACGCGCCGTCGATGCTGGCCGGCGCGTTCCTGGCCTGCGTGGCGCGGACCTTCAGCGGGTGAGCGCGCCGACCGGCGCGGTGGACGACGTGGCGCGGGCGGGGAGCACGACGAGCAGCGCCTCCGCGTAGGCGTCGCTCGCGTCGGGTCGCGCCTCGGTGTGGAAGGCGCCGGCCGGACCGGCACCGCTGACCACGAAGCCGTCGCCCACCCGGTCGAGGGAGAGGAAGGCCTCGGCGAGCAGCGTGCGCAGCTGCTCCTCGCGGGGCATCCACACCACGGCGTCGGACTCGACGGAGTCCAGCGCCCACTCGACGGTGCCGTTGAAGTGGAAGCGCGTCTCGCCGTGCTTCTCGATCAGCTCCACGACCATGTCGGAGATCGTGAACACGGACTCCGAGATCTCCGGGCGCGGGATGAAGAACTGGTCACCGTTCGTGGGGGTCCAGTCCAGGACAGGGGCGAGCCGGCTGGCGAGGTCGCGGGATATCACACGTCCAGCGTACGGACCCCGTCCGGTGTCCGCCGGTGCCGCGAGAGCCTGCTCCCACGGGGGGGCGCTAGGTCCGGACGGTGCGGACCGAGCGGGTCGCCTCGACCCAGGTGTCCAGGGTCCTGCCCGCCGCACCGCTGTCGATCGCCTCCCGCGCCGCCTCCAGCTGGGTGGCGAGCTGTGCGGTCAGGTGCTCGGCGTCGGGCCCCTCGTACGCGACCAGCGCGGCCGCGGCGTTCAGCAGCACCACGTCGCGGACGGGTCCCGTACGCCCGGCCAGCAGGTCGCGGACGACCTGGGCGTTGTGCTGCGGGTCGCCCCCGACGAGGTCGTCCGGCCGGGCTCGGGCGATGCCCAGGTCGAGCGGGTCCAGCGCGGTGCGCACCACCGCGCCGCCACGGTGCACCCACACCGTCGAGGCCGCGGTGGTCGTCAGCTCGTCGAGGCCGTCGCCGCCGTGCACGACGAGCCCCTGGTGGCCGCGGCGCGCGAGCACCCCGGCCACGAGCTCGGCCACCCGGACGTCGGCGACCCCCACCGCCTGCGCGGCGGGCTGCGCCGGGTTGGCCAGAGGGCCGAGGAAGTTGAAGACGGTGGCGACCCCGAGCTCACGGCGGACGAGCCCGGCGTGGCGCAGGGCCGGGTGGTAGAGCGGGGCGAAGAGGAAGGCGATCCCGGCGGCGTCCACGACCTGCTGCTGGTCCTCGGGCACGACGTCGAGCACGATCCCCAGCGCCTCGAGCACGTCGGCGGCCCCGCTGGCCGACGACGCGGCCCGGTTGCCGTGCTTGACCACCCGGGCGCCGGCCCCGGCAGCCACGATCGCCGCCATGGTCGAGATGTTGACGGTGTTCGCCCGGTCGCCGCCGGAGCCGACGACGTCGACGGCGTGCCCGCCGATCTCGAGCGGGGTGGCGAAGTCGAGCATCGTCTCGGCCAGAGCGGCGATCTCGTCGACCGTCTCGCCCTTGGTCCGCAGCGCCATGACGAAGCCGGCGATCTGGGCCGGGGTGGCGCTCCCGGCCAGGATCTGGCGCATCGCCCAGGCGGTCGTCGCCCGGTCGGCGTCGCGCCGCGCGACCAGGCCGCTGAGCACGACCGGCCAGGACGGCTCGACGAGGGCGTCGTTCACACGCGCCCGGCGGGGGTCGTCGCCCCGCGCAGCAGCGAGGCCACCACCGCCGGCAGCCGCACCGGGTCGATGGGGTGACCGACCACGCCGTCGGCCCGCGACCAGGTCGCCAACCACGCGTCGTCGGGCCGACCGGTGAGGACGAGCACCGGCGGGCAGCCGCGGATCTCGTCCTTGAGCTGGCGGCACAGGCCCATCCCGCCGGGGACGGCCTCGCCGTCCAGGATCGCCAGGTCGACGCCGCCGCGGTCCATCGCGGTGAGCACGGCCGGCTGCGTCGCGACCTCCTCCACCCGTACGGGCGGAAGGTCGCGGGCCACGCGCCGGCCCAGGGCCAGGCGGACGTCCTCGCGGGTGCGTCGGTTGGAGGAGTAGAGCAGCACGGTCAGGGCGCCCGGCGCGTCTGTTCCGGGATGGCTGCTCATCAGACGTCTCCTGCGCACTCGCCTCGGGTGGGACGGCCCACCGCGCTGCGGCGGACCGCGAGCAGCCTAGTGCTCAGGCCGGACCCGGGGCTCACCACACGCTCACCGCCGGCCCATCGCGGCCTGTGCCGCGCCCAACCGTGACCCCTCAGGTATCTGTGGACATAATGACCCCGTGGCAACACACTCGCACAGCGTCGCCGGGTCCATGACCAAGCCGGAGAGCGCGCTGCACCCGATCCCCCAGTCACGCCTCTACGGGCGGGCCGGGAGACCCGACGCCGTCGCGGTCGGCACCATCATCTGGCTGGCGTCGGAGCTGATGTTCTTCGCCGCGCTCTTCGCGGCGTACTTCACCATCCGCAACGTCACGGCGGCGCAGGCGACGCAGGCGAACGTGCCGTCGCTCTGGTCCACCGGGACCGGCATGCTGAACATCCCGTTCGCGATCGCGAACACCGCGGTGCTGGTGTCCAGCTCGTTCACCTGCCAGATGGGCGTCTTCGCCGCGGAGCGCGGGCAGGTCGGGCGTACGGGCTCGGTCCTGAACGTCGGCCGCTGGGGTCTGCGGGAGTGGTACTTCCTGACCTTCGGGCTCGGCGCCTTCTTCATCGCCGGCCAGACCTTCGAGTACGCCACGCTCATCAGCGAGGGCCTGTCGCTCTCGGCCAACGCGTACGGCTCGGTCTTCTTCCTGGCCACCGGGTTCCACGGTCTGCACGTGACCGGCGGGCTGATCGCCTTCCTCTACGTGCTCGGCCGCACGTTCCTGGCCCGCACGTTCACGCACGAGCAGGCCGTCACGGCGGTCGTGGTCTCGTACTACTGGCACTTCGTCGACATCGTGTGGATCGCGCTGTTCGGCGTGATCTACCTGCTGCGCTGATCCCGCTCCACCTGACTGCTCCACCTGACTGCACCGCCGGGCTGCACCGACCGTGACTCGCTCGTCACACCGGGGATCGCATCCGTCGTCGGGCACACAACTGAATCCTTGACTGAACGACGGAGGGGTAGAAGACAGTGGCATTCCTGGCAGCACGACGACGGCACCCAGCGACGCGGGCGCTGCTCCTGCTGTTGGCCCTGTTCATCATGGGGGTGCTCTCGACGCTCCTCGCCCCCGGGCAGCAGTCATCGGCCGACACCGGTACCAGCCAGCAGGTCGCGCAGGGCAAGGCGCTCTTCGCCGTGCAGTGCGCGTCCTGCCATGGCCTGAACGGCGAGGGCCAGGTCACCAGCACCATCCAGGGCCCGCCGCTGGCGGGCGTCGGAGCGGCCTCGGTGGAGTTCCAGGTCGGGACCGGGCGGATGCCTCTGGCGAAGTCCGAGGTCCAGGCCCCGGTGCACCCGGTCCGCTTCAACGAGACCGAGATCGCCGCGCTGGCCGCCTACGTCGCGACGCTGGGCCCCGGCCCCGCGATCCCGAACCCCGAGCAGTACGACACCGCCGGCGTCAGCGAGGAGGACGTCGCCCGTGGTGGCGAGCTCTTCCGCACGAACTGCTCCGCCTGCCACAACTACGAGGGTGGCGGCGGCGCGCTCCCGGGCGGCAAGTACGCCCCCTCGCTGAAGGACACCAGCAACATCCACATCTACGAGGCCATGGTCACCGGCCCGCAGCAGATGCCGGTGTTCAACGACGACGTCCTCCGTCCGGAGGACAAGAAGGCGATCATCGCCTACCTCGACGACCTGCACTCGCGCCCCAACCAGGGCGGCCTCGACCTCGGCGGGCTCGGCCCGGTCAGCGAGGGCCTGTGGGCCTGGATCATCGGAATCGGCGGGCTCGTGGTCTTCGCAGTGTGGATCGCGTCCAAGGGAGTCAAGGCAAAGTGACGGATCTCGAACGCAGCGCATCGGCCGGCGACGGCCACACCGACATCGACGTCGCCAACCCCGAGTCGCAGTACCCGGTGGCCGACCCCGGTCACCCGGAGCACCTGCCCCGGCTGACCGACATCGACGAGAAGGCCGCCGACCGGGCCACCCGCCAGGTGGCGACGATGTTCAGCCTCGTCCCGGTGCTCGCCATCGGCTTCGCGGTCGTCTACTTCGGGCTGTCGCGGACGATGTACGTCGACTTCGGCTTCCTGCACGTCAACCTGCAGCACGTGCTGCTGGGCACGACTGCCGGGCTCGCCCTCCTGCTCATCGGGGTCGGCGCGGTCCAGTGGGCGCGCCAGCTGATGGACGACCACGAGATGGTCGACTACCGGCACAGCGCCACGTCGGACCGCGACGACCGCGAGTACGTCGTCCGCGAGCTGCAGAAGGGCACCGAGGAGTCCAAGGTCACCCGGCGCAAGGTGCTGGGCCGCAGCCTCATCGCTGCTCTGGCCGCGATGGGCATCCCGCTGATCGTCAGCTTCGCCGACCTCGGCCCGTGGCCGACGAAGAAGCGTCGCGCGGCGACCATCGAGACGACGATCTGGAGCGAGGGCGTCCGGCTCGTCAACGACATCACCTACGTGCCGATCAAGGCCTCCGACCTGGAGATCGGGCAGCTGGTCAACGGCCAGCCCGAGAACCTCAAGGAGCTCGAGGGGACCGAGTTCCAGCAGGCCCGGGCCAAGTCCTCGATCATCATCGTCCGCATGGACCCGCGGACCATCCGGATCCCGGCCTCGCGCCAGGACTGGCAGGTCGGCGGGATCCTCTGCTACTCCAAGATCTGCACCCACGTCGGCTGCCCCATCAGCCTGTGGGAGCAGCAGACCCACCACCTGCTCTGCCCGTGCCACCAGTCGACCTTCGACCTCGGCAACTCGGGGCTCGTGATCTTCGGCCCGGCGGCGCGTGCGCTGCCGCAGCTCCCCATCACCGTGGACGCCGAGGGCTACCTCGTCGCACGCAGTGGTTTCACCGTCCCGGTCGGCCCGAGCTACTTCGAGCGGGACTCCCGCAATGACTTCCAGGAAGGGGACAACTGATGGCTCGTCCAGCAGCCACAGTTTCCGACGCCCCGGCCGTCCAGGCCGACACCCCGAAGCAGGAGCTGGGGCCGGTCTTCAAGCTGGCCGCAGGCCCGTCCGAGTACCTCGACCAACGCCTGGGCATCGCCAAGCTGAGCCGGCCGTTCATCCGCAAGGTCTTCCCCGACCACTGGTCCTTCCTGCTGGGCGAGGTCGCGCTCTACTCGTTCGTCGTCCTGCTGCTGACCGGCGTCTTCCTGACCATCTGGTACACGCCGTCCATGGCCGAGGTCGAGTACGACGGCAGCTACCAGCTGCTGCGCGGCCTCTCCATGTCGCAGAGCTACGAGTCGGCGCTGCACCTGTCGTTCGACATCCGTGGCGGGCTCCTCGTCCGGCAGATCCACCACTGGGCGGCGATGCTGTTCCTGGCCGCGATGCTGGCGCACAGCCTGCGCGTCTTCTTCACCGGCGCGTTCCGCAAGCCGCGCGAGCTCAACTGGCTGCTCGGCGTCGCGCTGATCCTGACCGGTCTGATCGAGGGCTTCGCGGGCTACTCGCTGCCCGACGACCTGCTGTCCGGCACCGGCCTCCGCTTCGTCGACGGGCTGGTCCGCTCGATCCCGTTGATCGGCACCTGGGCCGAGTTCTTCGTCTTCGGCGGCGAGTTCCCCGGCGACCTGATCGTGGCCCGCCTCTACATGGTCCACATCCTGCTGCTGCCGGCGATCATCCTGGGTCTGATCGCGGCGCACCTCGCGCTCGTGGTCTACCTCAAGCACACCCAGTTCCCCGGCCCGGGCCGCAACGAGACCAACGTGGTCGGCTACCCGATCTTCCCGGTCTACATGGCGAAGGCCGGTGGCTTCTTCTTCATCGTCTTCGGCGTGCTCGTCCTCATGGGTGCGCTCATGCAGATCAACCCGGTCTGGACGTACGGGCCGTACAACCCGGCCGAGGTCTCCGCGGGCTCCCAGCCCGACTGGTACATGGGCTTCGTCGAGGGTGCGATCCGGATCATGCCCAACTGGGAGTCGCACATCGGCGGGACGACCTGGTCGTGGAACGTCGCGATCCCCGGTCTCGGCACGATGGGCCTCTTCTTCGGCCTGATGGCGCTCTACCCCTTCATCGAGGCGTGGGTCACCAAGGACAAGGCCGAGCACCACATCCTCGAGCGTCCGCGCAACAACCCGACGCGCACCGCCTTCGGCGTCGCGGCGATGACGGCGTACGGCATGCTCTGGATCGGTGGCGGCAACGACCTCGTGGCCACCCAGTTCCACGTGTCGCTGAACGCGGTGACCTACTTCCTGCGGGTCGCGGTGTTCGTGATGCCGGTGATCGCCTTCATGGCGACCAAGCGGATCTGCATCGGTCTGCAGCGTTCCGACGAGGAGCGCCTGCTGCACGGGGCCGAGACGGGCATCATCGAGCGCGACCCGTCCGGCGCCTACAGCGAGCGGCACACGCCGATCAGCCAGGGCGAGGCATGGACGCTGACCCAGCACCGCCAGTACGCGGCGCTGATGCCGGCCGAGTCCGACCCCGACCTCACCGAGGGCCAGCTGCAGCGCGAGAACCTCCGTCGTCGTGCGAGCCGGTTCTACTTCATCGACACCCTGCGCAAGCCGACGCGGGCCGAGCTCGAGGCGGCGCAGCACCACGGCGACGGCCACGGCGAGATCGAGGGCGGTCACGACGGCAACGGTCACGACGGCAACGGCAACGGTCACCACTCGATCGAGGCCGGCGCCACCACCTCGGGATCCATCCCGAGCCAGTAGCCCGAGCAGCCGATCGACGCCCCGCTCCCCCACCCGGGGGGCGGGGCGTCGTCGTTCCCGGTCACGCGCCGCCCTCGGGCAGACCGTCTGTGCCCTTCGTCACCGACGGTAACGATCGGCCGGGCCCGACCGTTGGGGGTGTCGGACGAGGGCACCGCAGGTGTCCACCACGCCCGGAGAAGACCACGGAGACATGAGCACCGACCTGCACGACCGCACCCGCCAGCCCTCCCCCGACGACGGACCCGACCGGCCCGCGCCGTCGAAGAGCTCGCTGTCCATCCCTCAGGTGGTCGGCGGCGCGCTCGCGGCCATGACCGCGGCTGCCCTCGGCTCGCGCCTGAGCCTTGCGGGCACGGTCGTGGGCGCAGCGTTCGCCAGCGTCATCGCAGCCGTGGCCGGAGCGCTCTACACGGCCTCCCTGAGCCGCACCACCAAGCACGTCAACGCCGTCCTGACCCGGGTCCGGCCGGGGTCGCACGGCGCGACGCCCGAGCCCTCCGCGGGCGCGACGACCAGCACGGCCACCTCCCCCGCACCCGGCTGGGCGTCGGCCGCCGACACGCAGATCCAGCCCACGGTCCCGGCTCCGGCCTCCACCACGAGCCCCGCTCAGAGCCAGCGCCTGCGGATCGGTTGGAGGCGGGTCGTCGTCGCTGCCCTGCTCATGTTCGTCGTCGCTGCGCTGGCCCTGACCGGGATCGAGCTCGCGACCGGCCGCGCCCTCTCCGGCGGGACCGGGACGACGGTCGGTCAGGTCGCGGAACCCGACACCCGGCCCACGACCAAGCCGACCGAGAGCGCCACCGCCGAGCCGAGCGCGACCCCGACGGCCACGGCCACGGCCACCGAGAGCAGCACGCCCAGCGCGACCGCGTCGTCCGCACCGTCGAGCACCCCCACGGCCGGGCCGACCACCTCCGCCACCCCTACGCCGTCGGCGAGCGCCACCGCGACCCCAGCCACCACACCGACGCCTTCGGCGCTCGCGTCGGGGGCGGCAGGGGCGTCACCGACGCCTTGAGGCACCCGACGCCCTGACGGCCGGCGTGGTAGGACTGCGGCCGTGAGCGCACCGCCCCCCGTCCCCGCCTGCGTCGCCCTGTCCGCCGCCGGGGTCAGCCTCGTGCTCGACCTCAGCCAGGGCCGGCTGCCGAGCGTGCTGCACTGGGGTGCGGTGCTCCCGCCGCTGAGCGACGGGGACGCCGCCGCCCTGGTGGAGGCGGGGGCTCCGGTTCCCACCTCGAGCGCGGTCGACCAGCCCACGCGGGTCTCGCTCCTGCCCGAGCAGTGGACCGGCTGGGTGGGCCGGCCAGGACTCAGCGGGTCCCGGTCCGGAGCGGCCTGGTCACCGAGGTTCAGGGTGTCCGCGGCCACGCTCGACGGCGTGCCGGTGACGCTCCAGCCGGGCGTGACCGCCGCGGGAGCCGCGACCCTCGAGGTGCACGCAGCAGACCCGGAGGCCGCCCTCGAACTCGACCTGACCGTCCAGCTCACCCCGCAGGGCCTGGTCCGGCTGCGGGCCCGGGTCACCAACCGCAGCGCCGACCCCTACGGCCTGCAGGACCTCGTGCTGGCGCTGCCCGTCCCGGCTGTGGCCCGGGAGGTGCTCGACCTGGCGGGCCGGTGGGGCAAGGAACGGACCCCGCAGCGTGCCCGGCTCGGCGTCGGCACCCACCTGCGCGAGGGGCGCCGCGGCCGGACGGGTCCGGACGCCGCGACCCTGCTGCACGTCGGGACGCCCGGCTTCGACTTCGGCAGCGGCGAGATCTGGGCGCTGCACACGGGCTGGAGCGGCAACCACACGCACTACGCCGAACGCCTCGCCAGCGGGGAGCAGGTCCTCGGCGGTGGCGAGCTGCTGCTGCCCGGGGAGGTCCTGCTGGGCGCCGGCGAGGCGTACGAGACGCCCTGGATCTACGCGTCGTACGGGGTCGGCCTGGACGAGGTCGCCCGCCGGTTCCACCGGTTCCTGCGGGCGCGGCCGAACCACCCCGGTCCGGACCGTCCCGTGACCATCAACGTGTGGGAGGCCGTCTACTTCGACCACGCCGACCACGCCAAGCTCGACGAGCTGGCCCGGCTCGCCGCGTCGGTCGGTGTGGAACGTTTCGTCCTCGACGACGGCTGGTTCGGCGGCCGTCGCGACGACACGGCCGGCCTGGGCGACTGGACGGTCTCGCCGGACGTCTGGCCCGACGGGCTGCACCCGCTGGTCGACACGGTCACGGCGCTGGGGATGCAGTTCGGGCTGTGGTTCGAGCCCGAGATGGTCAACGAGGACTCCGCCGTCGCCCGCGCGCACCCCGAGTGGATCATGGCCACCGGCGGACGGCTGCCGGTCGAGGCCCGCCACCAGCAGGTCCTCAACCTCGGCATCCCCGAGTGCTACGACCACGTCCGCGACCAGATGTTCGCGGTCCTCGCCGAGCACGACATCTCCTACCTCAAGTGGGACCACAACCGCGACCTCGTCGACGCCGGCACGCAGCCGGCCGGCCGTCCCGGCGTGCACGCGCAGACGCTCGCCTTCTACCGCCTCGTCGACGAGATCAAGGCCGCCCACCCCGGCCTGGAGATCGAGTCGTGCTCCTCCGGCGGGTCTCGGGTCGACCTCGGCGTGCTGGAGCGCACCGACCGCGTCTGGGTCTCGGACTGCATCGACCCGCTCGACCGGCAGCAGATGCACCGCTGGACGACCCAGCTGATCCCGCCGGAGCTGATGGGCGCGCACATCGCCTCCGGGCAGTCGCACACCACGGGACGCCAGCACGACCTGCGGTTCCGGGCGGCGACGGCGATCTGGGGGCACCTGGGCGTCGAGTGGGACCTCACCGCGGCGACCGAGGCCGAGCTCGCCGGGCTCGGCGCCTGGATCACCTTCTACAAGGAGCACCGCGCGCTGCTGCTCGGCGGTGACCTCGTGCGGATCGACTTCCCCGACGACACCCTGCTCGCGGGCGGCGTGGTGTCTCACGACCGGCGCCGCGCGATCTACTCCTTCGCCTCGATGTCGCGCTCGGAGGTCAGCCTGCTGGGCAGCGTCGGATTCCCGGGCCTCGACCCCGACCTGCGCTACGCCGTCTCCCCCGCGCTGCTCGACCAGGCCCCGGCCGGCGTCGTCCCGCCCCCCTGGTGGCACGTGCGGACCAGCGGGACCGACGACCACGCCGGGGCCGAGCGGGTCGGCCCGCGCGCGCTGGTGCCGGACGAACGGGGGCCGGTCGTGCTGAGCGGCGCCGCGCTGCTGCGGACCGGCCTCCTCGCGGCCCCCACGAATCCCGAGCAGGCCGCGATCTACCTGCTCGAGGCGGTCGACTGAGGACGGAGCTCCGCCCGGGCGACGTCGACGCGGTGCAGCGGCGAGCCGGCCAGGCTGCTCCCGAGCCAGCGGGAGAGGGTTCCGGCCCCGTCCACGAGCGCGTACGTCGTCGCCACGGTCGGTACGGGCGGTGCCGGCCCCAGCCACAGGACCGTGTCGAGGACGCGGTGCGCGCCGAGCATCCCCGGGGCGTCGCGCAGCCCGCCGGGGTCGAGCAGCTGGTCCTCGAGCAACGCCGGACGGCCCTCGCGGCGGACGGCGGTGCGCGAACGGAGCCGCCCGCCCCGCTGACCCGCGCGGCCCAGCACGACGGTGTCGCGCACCGCGGCCGCCGCGTCCGGACCGAGGTCGACGTCGAGGGTGCGCAGGACGTCGGCACCGTCACCCACCACGAACGGCTCCCCCGCGTACGTCAGCCCGGCAGCGGCGCCCAGCTCGACCCGGACGTGCCAGGCGCTCGGCCGGCCCCGCCCGTGGTAGGCGACCGTCCCGGCCACGTCGAACAGGTCGAGGCGCGCTCCCGCCCCCACGTGGACGTCGAGCTCGACGACGTCGCCGCCCAGCAGCAGCGCGGTCGTCGCCAGCAGCCCGATGCGGCAGCGGTCCGCGCTCGACGCCACCACCTGCGGGCGGAGCAGGCCCTGCCGCAGCCGCGCGACGTGGCGGCCGCCGACGCGGTCGACCGCGACGGTCGTGACGGCAGGCGCCTCAGTGGGAATGCGCGTGCTCGTGGGTGTGCGCCTCGCCCCCGGAGTGGCTGTGCTCCTCGCCCGCGGCGTGGCTGTGCGGCTTGCTGCCGGCGTGGCTGTGCTCCTCCTCCGCAGCGTGGAAGTGCGGCGCCATCGGCCCCGGGTCCTGCGCGACGTGGCGACCGCTGCGGAACTCGGCCAGCGTCGCGAGGACCCACGCCCGCACCCGGGCCACCGACGCCGGGTCCCGCCGGCTGAGCGGCAGCACCGTCCGGCCGTCGCGGGCCTGCTCCGCGTCGGCGACCATCTGCGCCACGTCCACCCCGACGTACGGGGCGAGGTCGGTCTTGTTCACCACCAGCGCGTCGGCCCGCGCGATGCCCGGCCCGCCCTTGCGGGCCACGTCCCCGCCGCCGGCCACGTCGAGCACGAAGAACTGCGCGTCGACCAGCGCCGGGGAGAACGTCGCCGTCAGGTTGTCGCCCCCCGACTCGACGAGCACGACGTCGACGGGTGCGAAGTCGCGCTCGAGGTCCTCGACGGCGAGCAGGTTCTGCGTGATGTCGTCGCGGATCGCGGTGTGCGGGCAGGCCCCGGTCTCGACGGCGCGGATGCGCTCCGGGTCGAGCACGCCGGCTGAGCGCAGGAACCTCGCGTCCTCGTCGGTGTAGATGTCGTTGGTCACCACGGCCAGGCTCAGCTCGGTGCCGAGCTCGCGGCAGAGCAGCGCGATCAGCGAGCTCTTGCCGGTGCCGACCGGGCCGGCCACGCCGATCCGCAGGGCCCTGGTCGGGCCGGTGGAAATGGGGATGGTGCTGCTCTGGTCAGGCACGGAACAACCGCCTCTCGCTGGTTCGGTGACGCTGTCCCCACTCCTCGACGAGGGGGGCGCTGTGGGCTGGGACGTCGGCGGTGGTCCGGGCCTCGGCGACCCGGCCTACCAGGGCCTCGACCGCGACCGCGGCGCCGGCGGCCCAGCGGACGCCTCGGCTCGGGTCGAAGGGCTCGAGCTTGAGCGCCGCGGACACGACGGTCTGGACGTCGTCGTACGCGACCAGGCGGGCGGTCTGCTCGGCGTCGAGCCCGGCCTCCGCGGCGACGACGCCCAGCACGACCGCCCGGCACCAGGGCCCCGGGGCCGTCGCGAGCGGGACCAGGTCCCACACTGCGGCGGCGGTCCGCAGATAGCTGCGCCCGAGCAGGTCGGACGCCTCGCGCAGCGCGTCGGACAGCGTCCGGACCCGCCACGCCGCGTCGACCTCGGCCAGCGCAGCGATCGTCTGAGGCCCTCGGGCCGGCTCGAGGGTCCCGTGCGTCCAGACCCGCCCCGCCACCACCGCGGCGGCGGCCTCGACCTCGGTCACCGTGGCCAGCCGCACCCGGAGGTAGGCGGGCACGTCGTCGACGCGCATGCCGTGGCGCAGCGCGGGCTCGACGCCCGCCGACTGGGTGTGCGCACCCGTCGGCAGCCGACCGTCAGCCAGCAGCAGGGAGAGGTAGGGCGAAGACGCCGAGGCGGTCACGGGGCGCTCAGAACATCGAGTAGAGCTGGGCCAGCGGCAGGACGCTCGCAGGTGCGGGCTCGATCAGCGAACCGTCGACGGTGATGGCGTGCGTCTCCGCGTCGACGACGATCTCGGGCAGGGCGTCGTTCATGACCATCTGCGCCTTCCCGACCTCGCGCGTCGACCGGCACGCCACGAGCTGGCGCCGCAGCCCCAGCTCCTCGGCCAGGCCCGCCTCGAGCGCGGCCGGCGCGACGTACGACTGCGATCGGGCGGCGCCGCTGCCCCAGGAGAGGGCGGGGCGCATGAGCACGGGCTGCGGCGTGGGGATCGAGGCGTTCGGGTCGCCGAGCGCGGCGACGACGATGCCGCCGCCCTTGATCACCAGGCTCGGTCGGACGCCGAAGAAGCGCGGGTCCCACAGCACCAGGTCGGCGAGCTTGCCGACCTCGACCGACCCGATCTCGTGGTCCACGCCGTGGCTGATCGCAGGGTTGACCGTGTACTTCGCGACGTAGCGACGGGCGCGGAAGTTGTCGGCCGGCAGGCCGCCGGACAGCTCCCCGCGGACCTGCTTCATGACGTGGGCGACCTGCCAGGTCCGCGTGATCACCTCGCCGATGCGGCCCATCGCCTGCGCGTCCGACGACGTGATGGAGATGGCGCCGAGGTCGTGCAGGTGGTCCTCGGCGGCGATGGTCGTGGCCCGGATCCGCGACTCGGCGAAGGCGAGGTCCTCGGGGACCGACGGGTTGAGGTGGTGGCAGACCATCAGCATGTCGAGGTGCTCGGCGACGGTGTTGACGGTGTGCGGGAGGGTCGGGTTCGTCGAGCCGGGCAGCACGTGGGGCAGCCCGGCGATGGTGAGGATGTCCGGGGCGTGGCCGCCGCCCGCGCCCTCGACGTGGAACGCGGAGATGCTCCGCCCGGCGATCGCCGCCACGGTCGAGGCGACGAAGCCGGACTCGTTCAGGGAGTCGGAGTGCAGCGCGACCTGCAGCCCCCACTCCTGCGCCCCCTTGAGTGCGGCGTCGACGGCAGCCGGCGTCGAGCCCCAGTCCTCGTGCACCTTGTAGCCACCGGCACCCGCCAGGGCCTGCTCCTCGAACGCGCCGGCCGAGACGGTGTTGCCCTTGCCGAGCAGCAGCAGGTTCACCGGGAACTCGTCCAGCGAGCGGTGGGCCTGCTTGAGGTGCCACGCGCCCGGGGTGACCGTGGTGGCCTTGGAGCCCTCGGACGGTCCGGTCCCGCCACCACCCAACGTGGTCAGGCCGGCGGCCAGCGCCTCGTGGATCTGCGACGGGGAGAGCAGGTGGACGTGGGAGTCGAAGCCGCCGGCCGTCAGGATCTTGCCCTCGCCGGAGATCACGTCCGTGCCCGGCCCGATGACCAGCGCGGGGTCGACGCCGTCGGCGATGTCGGGGTTGCCGCTGCGCCCGATGCCGACGACGCGGCCGTCTCTGATCCCGACGTCCGCGCGGACGATGCCCCAGTGGTCGAGGATCACGACGTTGGTGACGACCGTGTCGAGCGCCCCCTCGGCCGAGGTGGCGAGCGACTGGTTCCCGGACTCGCGGATCGACTTGCCGCCGCCGAAGACCGACTCCTCCCCGCCGACGGTCAGGTCCTGCTCGATCTCGATCCACAGGTCGGTGTCACCCAGCCGGATCTGGTCCCCCGCGGTCGGGCCGAAGATCGCCGCGTACTCGTCGCGTCTGATGCGCACGCCTCAGCCCTCCGTACGGATCTGCAGGCCCGGCACCGACCGCCGGCCGCGCAGCGCGACGGTGGCGACGGTCCGCGACGCGCCCGGCTCGAAGCGCACCGACGTCCCGGCCGCGATGTCGAGGCGGTGGCCCTGCGCGGCGGCGCGGTCGAACTCCAGCCCGGCGTTGACGTCGGGGAGGTGGAAGTGGGACCCGACCTGGATCGGCCGGTCGGCCGTGTTCGTGAACGTCAGCTCGCCCCGTTCGTCCGGCCCGCGGTCGGCGTTGAGCTCGATCTCCCCCGGGGCGATCCGGTACGCCCCGGGTCCCGAGGTCGCGATGCCCGCCATGTCAGCTCCTCCTGCTCACTGGATCGGCCCTGCTCACTGGGTCGGCTCTGCTCACTGGATCGGGGAGTGCAGCGTCACGAGCTTGCGCCCGTCGGGGAACGTCGCCTCCACCTGCACGTCGCTCATCATCTCGGCGACCCCGTCCATGACCTGGTCGCGCGTCAGCACCTCGCGGCCGGTGCTCATGAGCTCCTCGACCCGGGCGCCCTCGCGGGCCCGCTCGATCACCCAGGTGCTCAGCAGCGCGACGGACTCGGGCCAGTTGAGCTTCACGCCCCGGGCGAGCCGGTCGCGCGCGACCATGCCCGCGACGGCCAGCAGCAGCTTCTCGGTGTCCGAGGGTGCGAGGTTCATCGGGGTCTCCCCAGCAGACGGCGGTGGGCGTACGGGTCCGGCGCTCGCCAAGGTAGCGAGCGATTGTTTCTCCCGCGTTGCGGCGGACGGAGGTCCTGGGCCTGAAAGTCCTTGCCCCCGGCGGACCCGGGTGCCAGCATCCGACGGTGCCCGACGAACCCCAGGTACGGCTGCTCCGCAGCGACCGCCTCAGCCCCGGCGTCCCCTACGCCTACGCCGCGACCACCGAGGCACCGGCGCGCCTGGTGTTCACCGCGGGGGCCTGCCCGCTGGACGACGACGGCAGCACCGTCGCCGTCGGCGACGTGGTGGGCCAGGCCGAGCAGGTGATGACCAACCTCCGCGCGGCGCTGCGTGCCGCAGGCGCGGGGCTGGACGACGTGCTCATGACGCACGTCTACGTGGCCAGCTCCTCGCGTGACGACCTGGACGCCGCCTGGGACGTGGTGCGGGGCCACCTCCGCGAGCACGACGCACCGAGCACCCTGCTGGGTGTCACGGTCCTGGGCTGGCCGGACCAGCTGGTCGAGGTCGAGGCCGTCGCGGTGGCACGGGGTGGGCGTACCGGCTGAGGAGTGGCGCGGTCGGGCGCCTCGACCCGCCTCGGACGGCGGACCGTACGGTGTCGAAGGTGACGACGCGCCCAGGCCAGGCCCCCGCCTCCACCGTGCCGACGACCTGGGAGCGTCTGGACGAGCGGTTCGACGCGGTCGACGGGGACTCCCTCACCGAACGCATCGCGTCCGGCTGCCGCTGGACCGAGGGCGGGACGTACCTGCCGGCTTCGCGCAGCTTCGTCTGGAGCGACATCCCGAACGACCGCCTGCTGCGCTGGGACGAGCTGACGGGTGAGACGGGCGTCTTCCGCTCCCCGGCCGCGTACCCCAACGGGAGCACGCTCGACGGCGAGGCCCGCCTCGTCACCTGCGAGCAGGGACCCCGCCGGGTGACCCGGACCGAGCACGACGGCTCGATCACCGTCCTGGCCGACCGCTTCGAGGGCAAGCGCTTCAACAGCCCGAACGACGTGGTCGTCGACCGCTCGGGCCGGGTCTGGTTCACCGACCCGGCGTACGGCATCTCGAGCGACTACGAGGGCTTCCAGGCCGAGCCGGAGATGGACGGCCGCCACGTCTACCGGATCGACCCCGACGGCGCCTGCCACCGGGTGACCGACGACTTCGACCAGCCGAACGGTCTCGCCCTGTCCCTCGACGAGACCCAGCTCTACGTCGTCGACTCCGGGCGCCGCCACCTCCGGGTGTTCGACGTCACCGAGGACGGCGGGTTGACGGGTGGTCGTGAGCTCGCCGCCTGCACGGCAGGCACGTTCGACGGCATCCGCCTCGACAGCACCGGGCGGATCTGGGCGGCTGCCGGGGACGGCGTCCACTGCCTCCACCCCGACGGGACGCTGCTGGGCCAGCTGATGCTCCCCGAGGTCGTCGCCAACCTCACGTTCGGCGGGCTGAAGCGCAACGTGCTCTTCGCCTGCGCCACGACCAGCGTCTACCTCGTGATGCTCAACGTCACCGGCGCGCCCGGCCCGTACGCCGCGGCCCCGCGCTTCGCCGGCTGAGGCACGACCGCTCCCGTCGCGCGCGCGACGTGCTGGGTTGCTGGAAAAACCGTTGCGCCGCCGCGTCGTGCGGTCCACGGTGGGGGCATCGGCAGGTCGTGCGACCGGCCCTGAGCAGGAGCCTCAGGGTCGCGAGCGCCAGCGAGTGGAACCCGTCGGAATGTGGGGGTCGTCCTCCACAGGAGAGGAGGTGCGAGATGTCCGTCGACGTCCTCGGGCCCGTGGCCCACCCCTTCCGCTCAGGAGATCTGCCCACCCATGTCCGACATGTTCCCTGCACCCGCTGCACCTGACCCCTCACTCGCTGCACCCGACCCTCTTCTGCCTGCACCCGACGCCGACTTCTCCTACGTCGAGACCGACGAGCTCGACCCCGGCCAGCGCTGGTCCACCTGGGACGACGTCGGCGTCCTGGCTGGGCCCGAGCCCTGGCCGGACTGGCTCGTCACCTCCGACGCCGCGGTCGACACCGAGCTCGGCGTCCTCAAGACCGGCAAGGAGGCCGACGTCTTCCTGCTCGAGCGGGCCGACGCGAACGCCGGCGTCGTGCTGGCCGCCAAGCGGTACCGCAGCCTGGACCACCGACTCTTCTCCCGCGACGCCGGCTGCACCGAGGGCCGGCGGATGCGCAACAGCCGGGACCGTCGGGCCACGGCCAAGGGCACCCGGCACGGCCGCTCGGTGGCGGCCGGGCAGTGGGCGGCCGCGGAGTTCAGCTGCCTGTCCCGCTTCTGGTCGGTCGGCCTGCCCGTGCCCTACCCCGTGCAGCTGGACGGCACCGAGCTGCTGATGGAGCTGGTGACGCTCGCCGACGGGGCAGCCGCACCCCGGCTGGCCTCGACCCGGCCCGCGCGGCCGCTGCTGGAGTCCTACTGGGCGCAGCTGACCCAGGCGATGCGGGGGATGGCCTCGCTGGGGCTGGCCCACGGGGACCTGTCGCCGTTCAACCTCCTGGCGGCCGGCGAGCGGCTGGTGCTCATCGACCTGCCGCAGTCGATCGACGTCGTGGCCAACCCGCAGGGGATGGAGTACCTCGTCCGCGACTGCCGCAACGTGGTGGCGTGGTTCCGTGCCCGCGGGCTCGACGTCGACGCCGACGAGCTCCTCGCCGACCTGGTGACGTACGCCTTCTGACGCTCGGACCCGCCAGGCCTTGACCTCGCACTTGTTATTTGCAAGTGTGAGGGACACCTATCCGCTGCCCGTCCGAGGGAGACCACGATGACCGCGATGTTCGTCAACCTGCCGGTGACCGACCTGGAGCGCGCGAAGGCGTTCTACACGGCGCTGGGCTTCCGCATCAACCCGCAGTTCACCGACCACAACGCGGCCTGCGTCGTCGTCGAGGAGGACCACAGCTACTTCATGGTCCTGGTGCGTGAGTTCTTCCAGACCATGACCGAGCTGCCCATCGGCGACCCCGCGGTGAACCCCTCGTCGTCGACCGCGATCTTCCTCGACAGCCGCGAGGACGTCGACGCCGCCGTGGCCGCCGGGCTCGCCGCCGGCGGGTCCGAGCCCGGCACGCCGCAGGACTTCGGATTCATGTACCAGCGGGGGCTCACCGACCCCGACGGCAACGTCATCGACTTCGGCTGGATGGACCCGGTCGCCGCCGAGCAGGGCCCCGCCGCGTTCGCCGACCAGCAGGCCTGAGGCCGGTGGCGGCGCGCGACTACGGGCAGTACGACGGGGTCACGCGGGGCCTGGAGCTCGTCGGCGAGCGCTGGGCGATGCTCATCGTCCGCGACCTGCTCGTCGGGCCACGCCGCTACGGCGAGCTCGCGGCCGGGCTCCCCCGGATCCCCAGCAACATCCTGGCGACCCGGCTCAAGGAGCTGCAGGAGGCCGGCGTCCTCCGGCGCGCACCGCACTCGCGCGTCATCGTCTACGAGCTGACCCCGTACGGCCGCGAGCTCGAGCCGGTCGTGCTCGCGCTCGGGGCCTGGGGCTTCAAGGCGCTGGGCGACCCGCGCGAGGAGCAGGTCATCACGCCCGACTCGATGACCATGGCCCTGCGCACCGCGTTCCGGCCCGAGGTGGCGGTCGAGCTGCCGGCGACCACGTACGCGGCGCACCTCGGCCCCGCCGACCTGCTCGTCCGCGTGGACGGCCCGACCCTGGACGTGGCCCGCGGGGACGGGCCGGTCGACCTGGCCTTCGCCACGGGCCAGGGCATCCACCGGCTCATCTCCGGCCGGCTCGCCCCGGACCACGCCATCGCGACCGGGGTCGTCGAGGTGCTGCGCGGGCGCGGCGACCTCCTCGGCCGCTTCGCGCGCACGTTCCACCTCGCCGCCTGATCCGGCCTCAGCGGCACGGCGCAGGCGCAGCACGCAGGAGGGGGTTCCGGTGAAGGCGGCCGTCGGGGAGCGCTGGGAGGTGCGGGCTGCGCACGCTCAGCGCGGCACCCGTTCGGGAGCCGTGTGAGGACCGAGCGGCAGGTTGACGATGGCCCTGCTCAACGCCTCGACCGGTTCGCGCGCCGCCCGAGGGTTGTCCACCAGCGCCATCTCGACGTCCGGCAGCGCGGGCAGGCCGAAGCGTCCGGACAGGATCCGCAGGTCCCCGGGCACCCGGCTCTGGGCGAGCACGCAGATGCCGATGCCGGCGCGGGTCGCGGCGAGGACGCCGTTGATCTCGCGGGTGTTGCAGGTGATCCGCCAGGTGCGGCCGGCCGCGTCCAGGGAGTCGATCGCGGCGGACCGGCTGAGGCTGGGCGCGTGGTACGTGATGACCGGGACCGGCTGCTCGGGGGCCAGCTGCACCCGCTCGGTGCCGACCCAGACGAGCCGGTCGCGCCGGACCAGGGTGCCGCGGCCGAGGTCCGCCTCCTGGTTGATGAAGATCAGGTCGAGGTGGTTGGCCGCGAGCCGGCGGTACAGGGTGCCGCTCTGGGTGACCGTCAGCTCCAGGTTGATCCGGGGGTAGAGCTCGCGGAACTGCCGGAGGATCGTGGGCAGCTCGCTCAGCGCGAGCTCGTCGGCGGCGCCGAAGCGCAGCCGCCCGCTCATGGCCGAGCCGGTGAAGTACGAGACGGCCTCGTCGTTCACCGCCAGGATCGTGCGGGCGAAGCCGGCCATGGCCTGACCGTTGTCGGTGAGGGAGACCGACCGGGTGTCGCGCCGGACGAGCTGACGCTTCGCCGCCTCCTCCAGCCGACGGATGTGCTGCGACACCGTGGGCTGGCTGAGACCGAGCTGTTCGGCCGCCCGGGTGAAGCTCAGCCCCGTCGCCACGGCCAGGAAGGTGCGGAGCAGCACCGGGTCGAAGCTGGTCTCCTGAGCCACTCGCCGCACCCCGTCCTGCGAGTCCTCGCCGGTCCACACCGACGATTCATTGGGTTTCACAATAGGACATATAGCGTCCATTTCATGCGGCAATGGACACCCGCGTCGTAGCGTAGGCGCGTCGGTTCGCTGCAGAGCCGATCCCCCGTGAGCCTTCGCTCCGCACCGTCCCGTACTCCGAATTGGGTGAACCCTGTGTCCGCGGCTCCCGCCGAACACGCCCTGACGTCCCCGACGCCGTCCGTCGCTGCACCTCCCGACCACACGCACCTCCGACGACCTCACGGTGTCGAGAGCGCCGGGGACGGGAACCCGCCGGGAGACTCGGAGGGCTCAGGGGGTGCGGGGCGTCGTGAACCCGCACGACACTGGCCCCGGTCCTTCGCCGCCCTGCAGGTGCGCGACTACCGGCTCTACCTGACCTCGCAGATGGTCGCCACCACCGGGCTCTGGATGCAGCGCATCGCACAGGACTGGCTGGTGCTGGAGCTGACGGGCAGCGTGACCGCCGTCGGGGTGGCCGTGGCCCTCCAGTTCCTGCCGGTGCTGCTGTTCGGCCTGTTCGGCGGGGTCGTCGCCGATCGCTTCCCGAAGCGGACGATCCTGATCGTCACCCAGTCCACCCTGGCGCTGGTCGCGACGACCCTCGGCACCCTGGCCCTCACCGGTGCGGTCCAGGCCTGGCACGTCTACGTCCTCGCGACCGTTCTCGGCTTCGTCACGGTGGTCGACAACCCGACCCGGCAGGTCTTCGTCTCCGAGCTGGTCGGGCAGGCCCACATCCGCAACGCCGTCAGCCTCAACTCCTCGGTCTTCCAGCTGGGTGCCCTGGTGGGTCCGGCCGTGTCGGGCGCGCTGATCCACGCCGTCGGGCAGGGCTGGTCGTTCCTGATCAACGCCGCGTCCTGCCTGGTCGTGGTGACGATGGTGGCGGTGATCCGCGCGCGGCCCGTACCGGTCGCCCGGCGGTCCGGGGGTCAGACCCGCGAGCTGCGGGAGGCGCTGCGCTACATCGGCCGCACCTCGGAGGTGGCCTGGTCCATCGTGCTGGCCGCCACCATCGGGCTCTTCGGGCTCAACATGCCGGTCATCCTGGCGGCGTTCGCCGACGACGTCTTCAGCACGGGCGTCCGCGGCTACAGCCTGTTCAACTCGCTGACCGCCGCGGGCGCGCTCACCGGGGCCATCCTGTCGGCCCGTCGGCAGTCCCTCCCGCGGCTCCGGGTGCTGACCGGCACCCTGGTCCTGCTCGGCGCCATGGTGATGCTCGCCGCGCTCGCGCCGTCCACCTGGCTGTTCGGCGTCGTGCTGGTGGCGATCGGGTTCTGCACGCTGCAGTTCCTCACCGGCGCCAACTCGCTGGTGCAGACCACGGCGACCCCCGCGCTCCGCGGCCGGGTGATGGGCGTCTACCTCCTGGTGCTGCTGGGCGGTCAGGCTCTCGGCGGGCCGTGCGTGGGATGGCTGATCGACCACTACGGCGCCCGGGCCAGCATGTTCGGCTGCGGCAGCCTGGTGGCCGTCGTCTCGGTCGCCGTCGGACTGGTGATCGCCCGTCGAACCCACCTCACCGTGGAGGTGGAGCTTCGCGGCAGCTCTCGGCTCCCGCTGCACATCGTGCCCGCGCACCACTGAGGGCCGCACCTGGCCTCAGCGGGGACCGGTCAGAGCTCGATCGGGCCGGCGTCGATCACGACGTTCCACAGCCGGATGGTCCAGGTGGTGACCAGACCCTCGCGGACGTACGGATCGTCCTCGGCGAAGCGCGCGACGACAGCACGATCATCGGTACGCCACACGAGGACTGCTCGATCGGCCGGTTCGGAGAGGGCGCCCGCGAGGATCAGGTCTCCACGCCGGCTGGCGCCCCGGGCGAGCGCCAGGTGCGCCTCGCGCAGGGAGGCGCGACGAGCCAGGTAGTCGTCCGCCAGCACGTACTCGAGCAGGTAGTAGCTCACGGCACGAGTGTGCTGCAGGCGGCGCACAGGCGCACGCGACCCGGCTCGGTCGGCGACGAACGGCACAGGTCGGAGCGTCCTTGTAGCGTGCCGAGGTGACCGAAGGGGCTCGCGTGGTGACCGTCAGGGAGTACCGCAGCCCGGACGACGCCGCACCCACCCACGCCGTCTACCGGTCCGCCATCCTGCGCACCGCTTCGGCCGACGACGAGCCGTCGCAGATCGCGGCATGGGCTGGCGACGAGCACCCTGACCTGGAGCGCTGGGACGCGCGTCGTGCGGCCGCGCACACCTTCGTCGCGATCGTCGACGGGAAGGTCGTCGGCTTCGTGGACCTCCTCGACGACGGACTGGTCGACATGTTGTTCGTGCACCCGGAGGTCGGCCGGCGTGGTGTCGCGCGGCGACTCGTGGACACGGTGAAGCAGGAAGCCCGTTCCGCGGGGCTGTCGACCCTCCACACCCACGCCAGCCGGACCGCGAGGCCGGCGTTCGAGCGGCTCGGGTTCCGGGTCCGCGCAGCTCGCCCGGACAACGTGGTGAACGGCGTGGTCGTGCCGAACGACGAGATGCGCTGCGATCTCGGACCCGCATGAACCCCGGCAGGACCAGACCCGGTTCGCGCCTGATCGCGGATCGTGGCGCAGAACGGTGGACCTGCCCGGAGACACCGCCGAGGAACATCCTCAGGGTTGCCTCCACCGGTCGTGGCGGAGCGGGCCCGGGCACGGGGGCGGCCACCGGGAACAATCGACCCGTGCTGATCAGGACGAAGCTCGCCTCCGACGACGGGGCCTGCGTGGCCGTGATGGAGCGCACCCACGCGGTGGACGGCTACCCGCGCTACTGGCCGGCCAAGCCGGCGAGGTTCCTGCGCGCGCAGGGCGAGACCGACGCCTGGGTCGCCGTGCTTGGTCGAGGGCTCGACGAAGGCCCGGACGACGGTCCCGACGGGCGCGTCGTCGGCCAGGTGGCCCTGCACCGCGCCGAGGGCGAACCCGTCCTCGCGCTCGCCCAGGAGGCGACCGGGCTGCCGGCCGAACGGCTTGCGGTGCTCGCACGCCTCCTGGTCCACCCTGAGGCCAGAGGTCGTGGCGTGGGGCGTGCACTCGTCCGCACCGCCACCGCCCGGGCGCACGCGACCGGTCGGCGGGCGGTCCTCGACGTGCTGCAGCGCACGACCGGTCCGGCACGGCTCTACGAGTCGGAGGGGTGGACCCGGCTCGGTCCGACGACCCTCGACCTCAGCGGCTTCGGCTACGGCGAGGTGCCCCCGCTGCAGCTGTGGGTCTACCTCTCCCCCGCCGGGTGAACCGGCCGCCGGGGACGAGCCCCGGCGGCCGGTTCCGCTGCTACGGCCGAACGGCCTTCGCGTGGAAGGTCGTGCTGCCGAACGGCACGGCCTCCGGCGTGTAGACGATCTTCCCTGCGCACAGCCCGTTGTCCCGCAGCACCTGGGCGATGCCCGGGATGGCCTGGACGGTGTTCGGGGGCCAGTCGTGCATGAGGATGATGCCGCCGTCGGTCAGGGTCGCGGCCCGGGCGACGATCTGGTCGACGCTGGCGCCGTTCCAGTCCTCCGAGTCGACCGTCCAGAGCACCTCGAGCACCCCGATCCGGTCGGCGTCGGCCCGCACCGCGTCGTCGGTGGCTCCGTACGGCGGTCGGAAGAGCGTCGGCTCGCGGTGGGTGATGTTCCGCAGCACCCACTGCGTGCTGGCGATCTCCTGGAAGCGCTGCGCCTCCTCCAGCTGCGGGAGGTTGGGGTGGGTGAACGTGTGGTTGCCCACCCACATCCTGGCGCGACGCTCGGCCCGGACGAGCTCCGGCCGAGCCAGGGCGTTGTTGCCCTGGTTGAACATCGTGGCCCGCAGGCCCTCCCGCTCGAGGGCCCGCAGGAGGTCGGGGGTGGTCGGGCTCGGCCCGTCGTCGAAGGTCAGGCCGACGTAGCCGTTCCGGCACGGGCGGGACTGCTGGCCGTGGGGCCCGGCGGGCGCCGGGCTGGCGCCCGCCGGGGTGGTCACGACGACGGTCGTCACGAGTGCGGCGAGAGTGACGAGCGCCGCGCGGGCGGCTCGTACGAGCGAGGAGGACATCTGAGCTCCTTCGTGGTCGACGATCGTCCGTCAGTGCTTCTTGATCCCCTTGGCCAGCTGGAGGTCACGCTGCACGGCCTCGTACGCCGGCTTCGGCTGGAAGTTCTCGTCGTAGAGGTTGGCCTGGCCCTCCGCCGGGAAGACCCCCGGGATCCAGGAGTACTTGTCCGTGAAGCCCCAGACGGTGAACGAGATGCAGCTGCGCTCGAGCAGGCAGCTCTGCAGCATGTAGCTGTAGCCGTTCGACTGGGCCTGCACCTCGGCGGGGGTCGCCGGGTCGCTGGCCGAGAACGTGATGCGCACGTCCGCCTCGGTGACGGCGGTCTTGAGCCCCAGCTGGGCGAAGCGGTGCAGGTTGGCCTGCATCTCGTTCGGCAGGCCGTACTCGGTGCTCAGGTGGCCCTGGACGCCGTAGCCCTCGATCGGCACGCCCTCGCTGCGCAGCTCCTTGACCAGCTGGTAGACGGCGTCGCTCTTGGGGTTGATGCCCTCGGTGTTGTAGTCGTTGTAGAAGAGGATGGCCTTCGGGTCGGCCTGGTGGGCCCAGCGGAACGCGTCGGCGATGTACTCCGGGCCGAGCTGCTCGAGCCACAGCGACTTGCGCAGCGAGCCGTCGTCCTCGAACGCCTCGTTCACCACGTCCCACGCCCAGATGTCGCCCTTGAAGTGGCCCATCTCGGTCGCGATGTGCTGCTTGAGGATCTTGCGCAGCTGCTGCTTGGTGATGCTGCCGTCCTCGACCCCGGTGGTCAGCCAGGCAGGCAGCTGGCTGTGCCAGACGAGCGTGTGGCCGCGGACCTTCTGCTTGTGGGCCTTGGCGTAGGCCACGAGCTTGTCGGCCTCGGTGAAGTCGAGCTTGCCGCGCTGCGGCTCGACGACCTCCCACTTCATGACGTTCTCGGGGGTGACGCTGTTGAACTGGGCGGCGACGGCGGACTCGTACGTCGCGTCCGAGGCCAGCGCGGACATGTCGACGGCGGTGCCGACGCGCACGCCGGTCGGCTTGGCCAGCTGCTTGAGGGTCTTGGTGCCGGCATCGCCGGTGGCGGCACCGGCGGCGGGGATCCCGCCGGCGAGCAGGGCCGAGGCCAGCGCACCGGCGCAGAGCAGGCCCAGAGAGGTACGGCGTAGGGACATGGGGGATTCCTCTTCGTTGAGGTGTCCGCCGGCGAGCTCGCGGGCGGCAGGGGCCGGCCGACGAGGTGTCGTCGACCGCGACGTCGCTCCGATACCTTTCGGAAAGTATCGGCCGCACCGCCGTGATCGGGACTTTAGGCGGCTACCTGAGGGCAGGTCAAGAGATGCTCAGAAGCTATTTCTTCCGGCCCCGCACATCCGCTACAGGGCGGTCCGCCGTGCGCCCGGGGCTCGACCGAGCCCTGCGGGGCCGACCCCGACGCAGCAGCCCCACCTCGAAAGGTTTCGCACCGGCCACCGACATCGATGTCCTCGATGCGGAGGCCTAGGCGGCGAGAACCGTGCCGGGCGTCGGGACGACCTCGGCCGGCAGGACCGCGCCGGGCGGGGTCCCGTCGCCGAACGGACGGCCGCCGAGCTGCTCGCGGTGGTGCGCGGTGAGCCAGCCGGTGAGGTCCGGACCCTTGGGCACGATCGTCGTCGGGTTGATGTCGCTGTGCACCACGTAGTAGTGCTTCTTGATCTGCTCGAAGTCGGTCGTGTCCCCGAAGCCCGGCGTCTGGAAGAGGTCGCGCGCGTACGCCCACAGCACCGGCATCTCGCTGAGCTTCTGCCGGTTGCACTTGAAGTGGCCGTGGTAGACGGCGTCGAAGCGCGCCAGGGTGGTGAACAGGCGGACGTCCGCCTCCGTGATGGTGTCGCCCATCAGGAAGCGGCGGTCGGCCAGCCGGTCCTCCAGCCAGTCCAGCGCCACGAACAGCCGGTCGTACGCCGCGTCGTACGTCTCCTGCGAGCCCGCGAAGCCGCAGCGGTAGACGCCGTTGTTCACCTCGGTGAAGACCCGCTTCATGACCGCGTCCATCTCGTCGCGCAGGTGCTCGGGATAGAGGTCCGGGGCGCCCGCGCGGTGCAGGTCGGTCCACTGGGTGGAGAGGTCGAGCGTCATCTGGGCGAAGTCGTTCGTGACCAGCGCCCCGCTCGGCACGTCGACGATGGCCGGCACGGTGATGCCGCGCGGGTAGTCGGGGTACCGCGCGAAGTAGGCCTGCTGCAGGCGCTCGTAGCCGAGCACGGGGTCCACGCCGCCCGGGTCGAGGTCGAAGGTCCAGCTCCGCTGGTCGTGCGTCGGGCCGCAGAGGCCCATCGAGATCGCGCCCTCGAGGCCGAGCAGGCGCCGCACGATGATGGCCCGGTTCGCCCAGGGGCACGCGCGCGCCGCGATCAGCCGGTAGCGACCGGCCTCGACGGGGTAGCCGTCGCGCCCGTCGGCCGTGATGCGGGTGCTCACGTAGCGCATGTCGCGCTGGAAGTCCTCCCCGGCGGTCACGTACGCGGGAGTCGTAGAACTTTCAACCATTCCTCTACGGTACCCCCTGCGCGGGTGCACGTCGACACCTCCACGCACCGGGGTCCGGACACGCGACAATGGACGCATGCGCTTCCTGCAGCCGCCCCCCGCGACGGACCTGACCTACAGCGACGTGTTCATGGTCCCGCGCCGTTCGTCGCTGACCTCCCGCCTTGAGGTCGACCTCACCTCCAACGACGGCGTGGGCACGACCCTGCCGCTCGTCGTGGCGAACATGACCGCTGTGTCCGGCCGGCGGATGTCGGAGACCGTCGCCCGCCGCGGCGGGGTCGCGATCATCCCGCAGGACATCCCGACCGAGGTCGTCGCCGAGGTCGTCCGCAGGGTGAAGGGCGCGCACACCGTCTTCGACACCCCGGTGTCGGTGACGCCGACGACGACGGTCGGCGAGGCGCTGTCGCTGCTGCCCAAGCGGGCCCACGGCCGGGTCGTCGTGGTGGACGACGGACGACCGCTGGGCACGGTCGGCGAGGCGGACACGACGGGGGTCGACCGCTTCGCCCAGGTGAAGGACGTGATGAGCACCGACCTGGTGGTCGTCGGTCCCGACACCTCGCCCCGCGAGATCTTCGACGCGCTGGCCGCGTCCCACCTCGAGCTGGCCGTGGTCGTGGACCCGGCGAGCGCCGGAGCCGGCGCGGACGGCCGGCTGCTCGGCGTGATGACGGCGCGCTCGGCCATCCGCTCGACCCTCTACCGTCCCGCGCTCGACCCGGCCGGCACGCTGATGATCGGTGCGGCCGTCGGCATCAACGGTGACGTCGCGGGACGCGCCGAGGCGCTGCTCCGGGCCGGGATCGACGTGCTCGTCGTCGACACCGCGCACGGCCACCAGGACAAGATGCTCTCCTCGCTGAAGGCCGTCCGCGAGGTGCGCGACCGGCTGGCCGACGAGACCGGGCGCTCGATCCCGCTCGTCGCCGGGAACGTCGTGTCCGCCGACGGCGTCGACGACCTCGTCGGGGCGGGCGCGGACGTGATCAAGGTCGGCGTCGGCCCGGGCGCCATGTGCACCACCCGGATGATGACCGGCGTCGGGCGGCCGCAGTTCAGCGCCGTGCTGGAGTGCGCCGAGGCCGCGCGCGCCCTCGGCAAGGCGGTCTGGGCCGACGGTGGCGTCCGCTACCCCCGCGACGTGGCGCTCGCGCTGGCCGCCGGGGCGGGCAGCGTGATGATCGGCTCCTGGTTCGCCGGGACGTACGAGAGCACCGGCAACCTGATGGTCGACGCCCAGGGGCGGATGTACAAGGAGTCGTACGGCATGGCCTCGGCCCGCGCGGTCCGGTTGCGGACCAAGGACGCCAGCGGCTTCGACCGTGCCCGGGCGGGCCTGTTCGAGGAGGGCATCTCCTCGTCGCGGATGTACGTCGACCCCGAGCGGCCGGGCGTGGAGGACCTGATCGACTCGATCGTCGCCGGCGTCCGGAGCTCCTGCACGTACGCGGGCGCCTCCAACCTCGAGGAGTTCCACCAGCTCGCCGTCGTCGGCGTGCAGTCCAGCTCCGGCTACGAGGAGGGCCGCCCACTGAGCACGAGCTGGTGAAGGGGCGCGTCGGCACCACCGGACATCCTCCGGCCGCCCACAGGTCGACCAGGACGCTCTGCTCGACTGCGTCGATGTGAGCGTCGGGTAGGTCCCGCCCGCTCCTGCCTGGACGAGTGAGCGGTGGCGTCACTCGGGGCAGCAACGGGGACCCGCACGCCGACGAGCGGCGTCACCGATCGGGAGGAAGGCAGGACCTCTCAGCGCGGGACCGGGCGCGAGCGTCAGGAGATCGCGCTTGCCGTGCCGCGGACGCGGACGCCGGGCTCGCCGCGCAGGACGCTCACGTCGATCCGGCTCGGGCGGCCCATGTCGACGCCCTGGCAGATCGTGAACTCGGCGCTCGCGCCGATGATGTGGAGGTCGCGGAGGTAGCCGCCGAACGCGGCCGCGGCGGCGCCCGTGGCCGGGTCCTCGACCACCCCGCTGCCCGCGAACGGGTTGCGGGCGTGGAAGAGCTTGCGCCCCTCGGGCCAGACGAGCAGGACGGTGATGAGGCCGTGCTCCTGCATGAGAGCCGCCAGCGCGTCGAAGTCGTAGTGCAGGTCGGCCAGCCGCTCACGGGTCCGGGTGACCAGCACGAGGTGCTCCGAACCGGCGTTGGCCAGGCGGACCGGGTAGTCCGGGTCGAGGTCGTCGGTGGACCACCCCAACGCGTCGAGCACCGCCGAGACCATCGTCTCCGGTGCCGCCCGGACGCGCGGGGACACGCTCGTCAGCTCGGCCACGAGGCCCTGGTCGGTGCGTTCGGTGCTGACCGTCACCAGACCGGCCGGGGTGTGGAAGACCAGCTCGGAGGCCGGCCGCCGCTCGACGAGGGCGACGCCGGAGGCGATCGTCGCGTGCCCGCAGAAGGGCACCTCCTGCCGGGGCGCGAAGAAGCGGACGTCGTAGACGTTGGGCTCGTGGTCGCGCGGGAAGAGGAACGCGGTCTCGGAGTAGCCCAGGTCGGCCGCGATCCCCTGCATCGCCGCGTCGTCGAGGCCGTCGGCGTCGAGGACCACCCCGGCAGGGTTGCCGCCCAGACCGTCGCTGGTCGTGAAGGCGGCGTACCGCAGCACCTCGGTCGACATGCGCTCAATCTAGACTCCCGCACCGCGGGACCGACAGACCTGAGGCCGCCTCCGAACGACCTTCCGGCGGCGAACGTGACCGCTCATGCAGCAGGCCTGCTCAGCTCGTCCAGCCGGGCGAGACCGGCAGGAGTGGCGTCCGCGAGCCGGCCGAGCACCGCGTCGAGCGCGGCCGAGCGCGGGCCCGGCGGGACCCGGGCGGGGTTGAGCGCCACGCCGTCGGCCCACGCCCTGACGTCCGGCGCCGCACCGAAGGCGGCGCTCGCACGGCCCCCGAGGACGTTCATGCGGGCCCAGTCGGTCAACGAGCCGCCGAGGGACGACGGTGGGCACAGCCGGTTCTTCTCGTCGTCGTCGTCACGCGTCGCCTCGACGTAGCCGACGAGGGCCGCCCCGAAGCAGGGGAACCCGGCCCGCACGGGCTGCAGCGTGATGACCTCGGGCTGCCAGATCGGCACCCGTGGCCGCCGCCTCAGTCCGTCCGCCGCGCAGTGGACGACGAGCGCGTCGTCCGCGACGGCGACCGTCCCCTCGTCGAGGTCGAGGTGCCCACGCCTCGCGGAACGCACCCGGCCGAGGCGGACGACGTGGTCCACGCTGCGCAGCAGGTCGAGCTCCCAGCGACCGAGGGTGGGCGCCTTCGCCATCGTCGGGGTGACCGACGCGTCGATGCGCAGCATGGTCCCGGCGTCCTCGAGCCGGCTGAACAGCTCCGGCAGCGAGGCGGCGGTCGAGGCCAGCCGCATCATCGAGGCGACCATGCCGAGGTAGACCACCGGGTCGGGCTGGAGGCTGGCCCGGTCGAACATCCAGGGCTCCCGTGGCCGGACCCAGCAGATGGCGTCGGGGTCGACGCCGTGGCTCAGGAGCCAGACGACGCTGTCGGTGGCGGTCTTGCCCGCGCCGACGACCACGTGCTGGGTCGTGGGGCCGGCGCGCGGCAGCTCGTTGGCCGGGACGACGTCGGCGCCGTCGACGTCGAACGGCGGTGGCGTCTCCGCGGGGATGCCGGGCGACAGGTAGCGCGCGTCCACGACCCGGCAGCGCTCGGGCACCTCGTAGCGCTCTCCCGAGTCCCGGGAGACGAAGGTGCGGCCACCCAGGTAGTCGCACCGCGCGAAGAGCTGCACCCGCCCGGTCGCGAGCATCCGGTCGCGGAGGACCTGGTCGTAGTAGGCCAGGATCGTGGGCTGGTCCGCGCGCTCGTGCAGCCCGGCCTCAGGTCCGTCGCTCTGGCGGCGGTCCCCGCCCAGCAGGGTCGAGGCGACGCCGTAGTAGGTCGACGCCTGGTGCAGCCGGACGAACGGGTACGCCTCCCGCCAGTGGCCCCCGACCCCGTCGCGGCGGTCGACCATCGCCACCCGCACGTCCGGGGCGTGATCGATCAACGCGTCGGTGTAGGCCATGCCCGACGCGCCGGCGCCGACCACCAGGTGGTCGACGTCGACAAGGTGCGTCACGGAGCCGTCCCGGCGCCGCACCCGGTCAGGCGGAGGCGAAGCGGGCGGCAGACCTCGCCCTCGCCTTGGCCGCCTCCTCGTCGCGGTTCTTGGGCGCGCCGTTGCTGACCAGGCTCTCCAGCAGGTGCTCGGTCGCGTGGGCGATGTCGTGCACCGCACGCTCGAAGGCCGCCTCGTTCGCCTTGGACGGCTTCGTGGTCCCGGCGATCTTGCGCACGTACTGCAGCGCGGCGTCGTGGACCTCGTTCGAGGTGGCCGGCGGCTCGAAGTTGTTCAGCGGTCGGATGTTGCGGCACATGGGGCCATCCTTCCCCTCGGCAGCCGTGCCGGGAAGCCCTGCGTAGGCTCGCGCACCGTGAGCGTCTCCCCCTCGGTGCCCGGGCGGCCTCGTGCGTGAGCTGGTGGTCCTCGGGACCGCGTCCCAGGTCCCCACCCGTACACGGGCCCATCAGGCGGCGGTGCTGCGCTGGGACCGCGAGGTGGTCCTCTTCGACCCGGGTGAGGGGACGCAGCGCCAGCTCACGCTGGCCGGCATCGCGGCGGGCAGCATCACCCGCATCTGCGTGACCCACCTGCACGGCGACCACTGCCTGGGGCTGCCCGGGGTGCTGCAGCGCATCGCCCTCGACGGTCGCGGGCGCCCCGTGGACCTGTACTTCCCCGAGGCCGGGCAGCCGTACGTCGATCACCTCCGGAACGCGAGCGCCGCGTTCGCGGGACCCGAGGTCCGCGAGCACCCGGTGGCGGCGGACGGGGTCGTCGACGAGTGGCCCGGTCTCGTCCTCAGTGCCCGGGCGCTCGAGCACCGCGTCCCGACCTACGGCTGGCGGCTGCAGGAGCCCGACGGGCGGCGGGTGCTGAGGGAGCGGCTGGCCGAGGTCGGTGTCACCGGTCCGGCCGTCGGCCGCCTGCTGCAGGACGGCGAGGTGGCGGTCGACGGGCGGAGGGTCCTGGTTTCCGAGGTCACGGAGCCCCGCCGCGGTCAGGCGTTCGCGTTCGTCATGGACACCCGTCGCTGCCAGGCCGCCGTCGACCTGTGCCGCGACGCCGACCTCGCGGTGTGCGAGTCGACCTACCTCGCCGCGGAGGCGAACCTGGCCGAGCGGTACGCCCACCTCACCGCCGCCGACGCGGCGGGCATCGCGACCGAGGCGGGCGTACGCCGCCTGGTCCTCACGCACTACTCGGCCCGCCACCCCGACGAGCAGGTGTTCGCCGAGGAAGCCCGGCCGCTGCACCCCGATGTAACCGCTGCGAAGGACCTCGACCGCTTCGACGTCCCACCGCGCGTGTGAGATAGAGGGCCCTTCGACGGGGCTCAGGGAACGTGGTTCCGAGGTCGCCGAGCGATTGCGACCCACGAACCTCACTCGACTGCGTCAGGGAGAGGGCGAGGTCATGTGGGCCGGCGCCGTCTGGACGAACGATCAATGACGCCACCATCAAGCAGACTGCTACCAGTCCGCCCAACGAGTGGCGTCATCGATCGAGAGGAAGACGGCGTCTGAGGCCCTGCGACCTCGCCCTGGAGCCATCAGCTCAGTGTGCGTAGTCCCCGCGGTAGTACTCGAACACCAGCCCCGACAGCGTGACGATCCCGAAGACCACCCCGAGGATCATCAGCCACCAGCCGAAGACCGGCCCGAGGATGAACAGGGTGAACGTCATGGCCACGAACAGCGGCCACTTGCTCTGCGGCGGGAAGAAGCCGAGCTCGCCGGCACCCTCGGCGATCTCGCCCGACTTCTTGTCCTCCGGGCGGGGGTCGATCCGACGGGCGAGGAGCCCCAGGTACAGGGCGATCATCAGCAGCAGGAAGAAGGTCAGCGTCAGCGCAGCGGTCCCCGTGGGGTCGTTGCTCATCAGCCAGTAGACCGGGGTGATCGCGGCGACGAACACCGACAGCGAGATGAAGATCCAGGTCTCGGCCCTCATGGTGCGGTCAGCTCCTGTCGTTCAGGTCGGGCGACGGCGGCGACTGGTTCGGGTGGTGGTCGTCGTACGCCTCCACCCGGTCGGTCGAGTCCCCGCTGACGCGTTCCTCGAGCAGCGTGCGGCGCCCGGTGTCGTCCGCGGCGTCGACGAGGGTGTCGTTCAGACCGCCCTCCATGTCGTTGTACTCGCTCAGCGCGACCTCCGGGTGGTGCAGGTCGAACGCCGGGGCCTCGGAACGGATCCGCGGGATCGAGGTGAAGTTGTGGCGCGGCGGCGGCGAGGAGGTGGCCCACTCCAGCGAGCGTCCCCAGCCCCACGGGTCGTCGACGCCGACCAGCGGGTTGTTGCGGCTCTTCCACACGTTGTAGACGAACGGCAGCATCGAGGCGCCGAGCAGGAACGCGCCTGCGGAGGAGACCTGGTTGAGGACCGTGAACCCCTCGTTGGGCAGGTAGTCGGCGTAGCGACGCGGCATGCCCTCGACGCCGAGCCAGTGCTGCACGAAGAAGGTGGCCTGGAAGCCGATGAACAGCAGCCAGAAGTGGACCTTGCCCAGGGTCTCGTCCAGCATCCGCCCGGTGAACTTGGGCCACCAGAAGTAGAAGCCCGCGAACATCGCGAAGACCACGGTGCCGAACACCACGTAGTGGAAGTGCGCGACGACGAAGTAGGAGTCGGAGAGCTGGAAGTCCAGCGGCGGCGAGGCCAGCACGACGCCGGTCAGACCACCGAAGAGGAAGGTGATCAGGAAGCCGATCGCCCAGAGCATGGGCGTTCGCATCGCGATGTTGCCGCCCCACATGGTGCCGATCCAGTTGAAGAACTTCACCCCGGTCGGCACGGCGATGAGGAAGGTCATGAACGAGAAGAACGGCAGGTTGACCGCACCGGTGACGTACATGTGGTGGGCCCACACGGCGACCGACAGGGCGGCGATCGAGAGCGTCGCGCCGACCAGGCCGACGTAGCCGAAGATCGGCTTGCGGCTGAACACCGGCAGGATCTCGGTGATGATGCCGAAGAACGGCAGCGCGATGATGTAGACCTCGGGGTGCCCGAAGAACCAGAACAGGTGCTGCCACAGGATCGGACCACCGTTGGCCGCGTCGAAGACGTGCGCCCCCAGCTTGCGGTCGGCCTCGAGCACGAGGAGCGCAGCGGCCAGGATCGGGAACGCGATCAGGACCAGGATCGACGTCACCAGGATGTTCCAGGTGAAGATCGGCATCCGGAACATGGTCATGCCCGGGGCGCGCATCGTGATGATCGTGGTGATGAAGTTGACCGCACCCAGGATGGTCCCGAGGCCGGTCATGTACAGGCCCATGATCCACAGGTCACCGCCGACGCCGGGCGAGTTCACGGCGTCGCTCAGCGGCGCGTAGGCGAACCAGCCGAAGCTCGCGGCACCCGACGGCGACAGGAACCCGGAGACGGTCACCAGCGCGCCGAAGAGGTACAGCCAGTACGACAGCATGTTCAGCCGCGGGAAGGCCACGTCCGGCGAGCCGATCTGCAGCGGCATGATCGCGTTCGCGAAGCCGGCGAAGAGCGGGGTCGCGAAGAGCAGCAGCATGATCGTGCCGTGCATCGTGAAGAACTGGTTGTACGTCTC
>Ga0210040_10001222_pt1 | contig 39638 bp, 28 predicted proteins | sample CryGeyCG12114_NA_FD_185462 | JGI IMG/M metagenome (GOLD analysis project Ga0210040, IMG submission 185462) | Groundwater microbial communities from aquifer - Crystal Geyser CG19_WC_8/21/14_NA (SPAdes) (version 2) | ecosystem: Environmental > Aquatic > Deep subsurface > Groundwater | place: USA... | reverse complement strand
CGGACATGGCTGAGCTTGCCATCAGCCAATTGCAAGAGAAAACAGTCGCTCGGGATGCTAGTCGGCTGGCTGAACTCAAAGACAAGGAACAAGATTCCAACTTCGCCGGCGAAGTTTCCGCTCACAAGGTCAATAGCTATTCCTCCCCTATGGATCCGGTGCTACCTGACCCCCACGAGCCGTATTCGTCTCATTCATCAGATTCAACACTTCTCCACAAGCTCCACGATTCCGACACCCTCACGTTCAGAACGGTCCTGCTACCGGACCACGCGCCTGCCGAGGTCACTCTAACACGCACTCACATAGTTCTGAAACAACAACAACAACCGCCAATCTCTCACCCCTACACCTCTCTGCTTGAGATGACAAAAGTAGAAATCAGCACTAACTCCAACCAATCCTCCTCATCAACCGACACAAACCACTTGTCACGATCCCAACATCTGACTACATGGCTAGAGAAAGCCACAGGCGCGCAGATGTTACCAGACGGATTGGGCTTTGTATTCTCGCAGGAGGACGCACGGTCTAGCAATCACGATCACGATCACGATCACCTCCAAGATCACCAGGTCTCCAGTACACCCAACCAAGCCATCGACAAAGCACCACTACCAGCAGCAAACCCACCTTCCAATCCTTTCAATCCCAACCCGCCACCCCCAACTCAAACGCCCCTGTTGCCAAAACCCTCCAACGATAAGCATAAACCACCGCAAAAGACACAAGTTACACTGATCCTCAACAAAGCCGACCGAGACAAGATCTTCACCGTGGTGCTAGGCTGGAGTAACCTGCAGTGGCAGCCGCTATTCAGCATCAACAGGCAGAACCGGCTTGGAAACCGAAAGACGAAGGGCGAGGGGAATAGCAACCTGGATGATGCTATCAAGAAGGCGTTGAGTTGAACAGCGCTGAAATGGGATCGGAATAAATTGGATTGCGGACGTCTTTCTTTTTGCTGATTATATTAGTTAGCTAGCTATGCGTTGCAAGCGAGGAGTTGAGCTGGTATTGTTTGATGCACATCATCGGCAGGTGATCAGCGATTATGAATTAGGAATTTCGTAGCAGAAGTTTGGGAAGACTCAGAGTCAAAGTCTCCGACTCAGCGTTGATAGTATTCGAGTACTTTAATGCCTGATTCAGCTGTACCCAGTACGAGAGTATTACAGTACATTGTGTGATAGCCTTACTTAAACAGGGTTTAGCGGAGAAGTGACAAGGAGAAAGAGAGAGAGTGCGACCCCCGTTTCCCTTAGTTAGTCAAGAGCTGGTCTGAGGTCTTTACACCGGACCGGGTAAGCACACGGAGTGTATTCGCGAACATCTCCTTGAGTACCCACGTACTCGGGTATCCACTCTGAAGGGTTCGGTAGTTCGACGCGGCTGAGGTACTGCCACGACTTACAGGCGGGGATGCAGCCAGCTGGGGACGTGTGCGGTGTGTGAGGACGAGGTGCGATGAAGCAAACGTACAGTACATAGATAGGGACACTCGCTTGCTGGGCTGGAGGCGTGCAAATGTATAGCGCTGTAAGTGTTTACTTGCTTGGAGGTCAGGGGCGTGGCGGGGCGGGGCTGGGGGCAGGGAGGTAGCGGGGCTGTGGATGTACTGTACTGGTTCGATTTGCTGAGGGGCAAGGTCTAGACGTAAGACGTTGAGCTAGCGATGTTTGCGAGGGCGCACGCACTTCGCTTGAGAGGAGGGCTACCAGGGGCAAATGGAGGGCGAGCAACATGTCATGGCAAGGCGCATTATATTACAGTAGGCCCGTTTACAGAACGGGGACGGCTATTCACCTGGCGCAACATCATCTTCCCCGAGCACGTTCTCAGCCGTCTGACCGGAACCCACCAGCTGCATCAGCAATGCCTCGATTTTGTGCACGCTTTCCTCCAACTTATGTAGGCGCGCGTTCGCCTCTGCCAGATCGGGATTCTCGGCATGGAAGTCCATGATACTATCTTTCCGCGTGCCCTTCCTTATTTTCTTGTAGCCCTGCGGCGCGTCGTTATCGTCATCGCCGTCTGAGTCGGTGTTGAACTCTTGCTTGACTGTTGCGGCCGCTGAGGAACTGCTTGTGACCATGCTCTTCTTGAGATCTTCGAGTGAGGTTTGCTGTGACGACTTCTTCTTCTTCGGATCGAATTGCTTGTTGAACCTCTCGCGCAGGGATCGCCCGATTCCTTCTCGATCGTGTTCGGCTTCGCCGTCTTGGACGGGTTGAGTAGGGACTGACTCGAACACTGTTTGAATGTCGCCGTGGGCGCTGAACCGCGATAAGTCCCAGAACTGGAATGTCCTGTTCCACCATGATGTTGCGATCGCGCTTGGTCCATTCAGACGCCGCCAGTCTACTTCTCTTGGTTTCATTTTTTTATACTTGCTTGAAACCCACAATGTCCGTCTCTCGTAGAGGCTGATTGCTGCGAGCAATGGTGCGTTGACCATCTTTACGGCGAAGACGTTGACTTTGTGGAACCAGCGCGGGCTTAAGATGGATTTTGCGGGGAGAAGGGTGCAGACTGCGAGAAGGTTTAGCGGTGGCATGAATGCGAAGAGAGCGTCTGCTTTGACGCCTTCGAATGTGAGGACCGATCGTCTGTACTGCATTTCTTGCACGGCATTAGCCGAGATGTTGCTGAAGGTATTGCTGAGCATTGAAACGAGAATCGTGACGAACAGCGTGTTCCCCAGAAACGCAAACAAGATCATTATTCCTGGGCCGAGTAACCAGTGGAAGTCGGTTGATTTGTCAATACCTGTGCCGTCGAGCCCGAACCAGATCCAGATCATCCATTTACCTATTGTGACGGGTTGGTGGACACCATTGTGCAGCCATTTCAGACTTAGGAGGAAGCCTATGAAGCACCAAGATGCTAAGGCGACTAGGGCGATGAAATTTGCAAGCATATCTCGCAGGCAGAGGAAGACAAGATTCTCAGAGAGGAGGTTGAATGCAAGCCTGGGTATCATGATTGGCGCGCAACAGCTGAGAGCATCAAGTGCTAGACGCGCCCATTCTTCAGAGTCGACACTGCCACTGCCATCGAGGGCGTACATCCGGACACCGAAGTAGAACAAGAATAGTAGTGAGAACATGACGTCGAGGAAGGACCAGAGGTTCTGGCTATAGACACCCCAGCCATGTTCGAGCATGCTGGCTATTTGGTCGAGAATCCAACCCCAGGTGTAGAGGTCGAACACAGCTTCGAGGAAGTTGTAGTCAACTGTTGAACGGGTGTTGCGCTGTTCCATAACGATCAGGTATAGTACTAAGAGGACCAGGAATTGGCCTATCTCAATGAAGTTCCGCGTCCGTGGCACGGCAAGACGGTACTGGTTCAGAAAAGGACCGCGCCTCGGATCGTACAGTGAGATTGGCCTTTTCTTCCAATAGTCTGGAAGAATATCGATGAAGCTGTTGGGTGTGTAGACCACCTTTCCGAGATAGATGGCGTCAACGACTTTTTGACATGCACTGCTGGCAAGGAAGGATTTGCTTTCACTGACAATGGCAACCTCGAGGGCGGTCATGGTCCGTTCGTCTTTCCCACCTCTCTGGCGCATGTATTGAAGGACGTGGTGGTTGTCCTTGACGACATCTTCAGGGGCATTCTGAAATGGCTCAAAGCCGGCAACAAGGATGTTGGCGAGTTTAAGGAGGCCTTTGGGGCCAGGATTGTGCTCGTTGTAGCGACGAAGAACCTTCTCGGCGACGATTTCGCAGAGGAGTGCACGGGTCAAATTGACAGTCTGATGATGGGTGGCGAATGCTTGCTCGCGGATGAATTGGGTTCGGTTGACGAGCAAGCAGTAGACGATGCTAAGATCCTGAGTGTCATAGAATTGGTCAACAAGTGGTCGCACAACGCTAATGTTCATGCGAGGAGCTTTCAGCTGATCGAGTGAGTAAGGGTCGTCGACGCTGTTGATGATCTCATGCCGGATCTCGTGTATGTTGTGGTAGATTGGCCAGTCATCGTGGCCATACAGATCCGTTCCTGCTGGCGGGCTCCCTTGGTCAGCGGTCCAGCAGCCGTGGGGTGGGTAAAGGCCATCAGAGTCAGCATGCTCGTCTTCTTCGTGTTGCTCTTCGAGCAGATGCTCTAGTTCGCTGTTTGATCGGTATCTGAAGTGATTGTTTGGTCCAATGGTGCCATAGCCGGATGAGGAAGGGCTGATCCGATGCTGGCGTAGATGAGAAGAAAACCGACGAGGAGGATCTGGGCGGTACCCAGGAAGGGTGCTTCTACGCGACATCAAAGTAGGCTTTGGAGAACGTCAAAGCATGATCTCTAAGATCGAGACTGTAGATGGAAACATTGCACATGATGCAGTGACACAAAGACGGCAGCATGGTAAGAGAGCTGAGACTAGACACGCCACGACATGCCGACAGGCCAATCAAGTGCCTGCCACATTCTCACTGCGCACGACCAGCAGCTGAACAGAGTCAACATATTGACGTTGATAACTACGGCGACGGAAGAGCATGCAACGATGACCATGGACGATGATTTTGCGATAGGAGACAATATGAAGAATACTGTCCTACGCCAGGTTCATGGTTTGCCAAGGGCAAGAGCACTTGGCTTCTGCTGGTAGCTGGTGTTGCATGTGAGCGGCAGACGCGCTAGCCATTTATAGAGAACTGTTTACATTCGAGTCGCAACTGCCCAAGCGCCCCATTTCACCTGCGCCTTCCTCGACAACACTTTACAACCTCGCTGTCGCTATTACTCTTCAGCCGTACCTATTGCTCCTCACACAACATGGCTGCCACAAGCGTATCCAACTTCAGCACATCCCAAACCGACTTCCGCGCATCACAATCCCATCAACATCAAAATGCAACAGCCACATTCTCCTACAGCGACAGCCCCCTCACCCAGCTCCCGACCGTCGACTTCAACTTCGACGACCTCCGCCGGCGGATGAGCGAATTTAGCACCAAATTCGACGCCTACATCGAGCGCGGCCGCAAACGAGTCCTCGAGGAGCGCAACGACTTCAGAGCACGTCTCAGTGAAGTCAACGGTAAGCACAACAACACTTCCCATCACTAGTATAGTCCAACAGCTGACAACATTGCAGAAGACCAAAAGTCCACGCAAACTCAAATCTCCACCATCCAAAGCACCCTCGCCTCCCATTCGCACATCTTGCACCGCGAAGCCCATGAAAAGTCCGAAATGCAATCCCACATCTCTCATCTTGAGTCGCATGCCTCATCGCAACGCGCCCAGCGCGACAAACTGCACCACGCTATCGCGACTACCCAGCGTCAGATCGATGCCAAACTCGCGGCGCAACAGGAATATGCGGCGCGAATGGAGAAACAGAGTGAATTGAATGGGCCTGAGCTGGCGTTTTGGGAGACGTACCTGGGCACTCGGATTGAGGGGGGCGGAGATGAGGGCATCATTAGGGTTGCGTATAGTTTCCCGCCTGAGCGGGGTGGCACTCAGAAGGAGGAGAGAGAGGCGACGTTTGAGCTGCATGTGCCTGAGACGGGAAGTGGGGGCTATGAGGTTGTGCATACGAGGCCGAGGTTGGATGGTGAGGACGTTGCCAGGGTGGTGCGGCGGTTGAATGAGACGAGGGATATTGCGGTCTTGCTGAAGGGCATGAGGTCGTTGTTCCAGAACGAGGTGGGCGAGAGGATGATTGTGAGATGAGCACCTGCCTGCCTGTCATCATACGAAGACTCGCGTATGCTATATGAATAGATGAATGATGAATCTTTGCATTACAAACGAAGCCACCGTGCTATTCCCGTCTCTCGTTGCGCCGTTCATGCATTTCCGCTCGACCTCCTTCCAGACCATATATACCACGCAAATGCCCAGCAGAACAAAGAACACTTCATTATCCTCCTACCTTCTATTCCCCGCCTTAAGACTTCCTCTGCCCCTGCTGTGACCCCAACGTCGGGCTCCCCACGCCCAACCCAGCCCCGGCCACATTCGTACTCGCAGTCCGACTCTTGCCCCCAGCCCCAGTCCCAATCCCAGCTCCGCTCCCATCCCTCGTCCCCGCTTCCTGCTCCAGAAAGTTCTGCCACAACTCTGCCAGACTCTCCTTTCCGCTCGGACTACTCGCGGAGCCCGGCCCCGACTCCAAGTAGTCGCTCTCCAGCCTCGATAGCGCGGGGCTGCTCGGCGCTTTATGCATCATGGGCGTGCCTGGGAGCCGGAGACTGCCTGTTAGACTGGCGAAGTTGGTGGTTCCGCCGCCGCCACCGGCGCGCTGTAGGCCGGCTTGTTCTTTTTGTTCGTCGGTCCAGTTGAGGAGGGCGGCGATGAGTTGCAGGATTTGGAACTTTTTGGGGTCGGAGCGGTCGAGGGCGAGGAAGTGGAGGAGGTGGTTTGTTACGATTTGTCTGGGACACCGGGTTGTTAGTAGAGTATTTGGGGGCATTGAGTGTTTAGGAGTGTGTACCTGTCAACGTTGTCTTCGGGCTTGCCTTTCTTGAGGAAGCGGAGGGCTTTGGTGAGGTGGTCGTTCAGGATGACTGCTTCGTGGCGGAGCTTGCCGATGAGCAGGTTCTTCTCTTTGACTTCTTTCTCGAAGGGGAGCGCTCTCTCTAGATCTTGCTGTGTCTTCTCTAACTTGTCGTGGGCTTCGTTGAGCGAGAGGACTGCTGCTTCCGATTGTTTCCTTAGCTCTTGCATTTCTTGCTGTGAGCTTTCGACCAGGTCTCGGAGCTCTTTCTTTCGTGCGGTTTGGATCTCTTGCATGGCGCGTTGGAGGCCGTCGACGGTGCTGGACTGGCTGTCGCGCTCGCTCGCTGCCCGCTCGTAGTCTTTTTGCACGCCTGACAGCTGGTCTTCGAGGTCTGTTACTCTGTCCGATAGATCCCTCCTGATGCTCCTTTCCTCCATGGCGAGCACCTCCCAGTCGTGCATGGCCTGTTTGGCCTGCTCGAACTCTTCCCGCAGATAGCTCTCTGACTCCTGCATCTCCTCCCTCTCTTTCTGCCAGTTAGTTTGGCTCGTCACTGTTCTCGACCGTAACTCGTCCAGCTCCTTCTGCATGTTAGCCTTCTGACCCATCAGCTCCTCCACTTCCTTCTCCTTGTTGGTGTAGTTCTCTTGTAGGTCGGACTTTTGCTCTTCGAGCTCGTCTATCCTCGTCCGTGCTTGCGCGAGATCTTCCTGCTATGGTCAGTCTGGGTCTAAGAGACATATAGTGCACTCACTGCATCAGCCTTCATGCGCTCACCCAGCTGACTGCGGATGGTATTCACCTTGCCGAGCAGATTTTGGTAGTTCTCCTCGGCAGCCTCGCGCTCAGACTGCTCTTCCTGTAGCTGGGTCTGGATATCGCCCATCTCGCGCTCATGCCGGCTGGTGACTTCTTCGAGAGACTCCCGCAGACGTGTGACTTCGAGTCTGAGGGCGTCACGGTCACGGACGAGGGCGTCGAAGCGGGCTGTTGCGGCCGCCATGTCGGAGGAGATGCTCATGCTGGAGGTTCCATTCGTCAGAGCGGTGACTGCCTCTTCGTCTACTGATGTCGCGGCCGAGGTGGAGGGGGGTGGTGCTTCCGAGTCCTCTTGTTCCTGTTCGGCTTCTGAGTGCTCGGAGTCGTCGTCATCTTGGTCTTTGGAGTCTGGCTGTGCAGACTGCGTGATTTTCGTGGGTGTGTTCGTGCTTGCTGCGTTCGAGGCGTTGTTCTTCTTCTTGTTCTTTCTTTTCTTCTTAGATTTCGTTTCTATACCGAACATGTCAGCTGGCCTGCAAGTGTAGTAAGCTGAGCTGCCGGCGATGTACCTGATGCCGCGGGATTATCCATATCGTGCGTACCAGTCGCGGCCGGATGTTAAGTCAGACGATGGTTGTTGACTGAGTGTTCGAGGTGATGTGGTCTCTTACGTGTCAGCGACTTCCGCGACTTGCACGTGGAAAAGTTGGAGCGAGGATCCCAGTGCACTTATTGAAACATCGATAGCATGTGGATCAAAAATATAGTATTGTATTACATTCCAAGTATGATGTACAGAGGGTTTGAAGTGTGGTCCAGAGAGCGTTGGCCACAATGACTGGACGTCTTGTCGAAGTCACCAGCATGAACCTCCTCCATATGCCCACCCAATTCGAGATCTCATGAGAATAGAAGTGCCTCAATGGCCGCCACCCCTAGCCAGCCGTAACCGACTTCTCTTCTACCTCGAAAGATTCCTCCATGTTGTCGCTGACCCCATACAGTCGGGTAGCACGGCCTCCCTTCCAAGCCCGCCCCATCTCTGGCCTTAGTTTCTCCCCTCGATGCAGTGACTTCCAATGCTCATCCTGCAGACACAACCCGGCAATCCAAGCTTGCATCTGGAACACAGCATCGTTGCCTGCATTGTGCTGTTTGTTGGCAACATGACCGCGTTTGTATGCATTGTCATAGAGTGTAGTTGGCACCCCTAAATGGTCGTACACCGCCTCAGCCGATGCGCGAGACTTACCAAGGTGTTTCCCGATCACAGCTGCAGCCCCGACCAGTTGAGTGTCGATGACCTCGTGATTTGGAAACTCGTCGTTCAGGAAGACATTGGCTTCGTTGAGAAATTGCATGTCAAACGTCTGGTCGAAGTACAAGAAAACTATCTTGCGACCAAGTTCGTTTCCAAGTTTTTGGTAAATTAACCTGGACATCTCTCTTTCAATACGTGAGCTTGGAATCCACTTGACCGCAGCATTTCCGAAAATATACTTGTAGGACCGGGAACGAATGCGGGTCCGGGCAGAGCTCATGTCGTCGCCGGCAGAAGACATTGTATTCTCGTAGAGACCGAAATGGTGAGCGTCAAACAGTTTCGTGGCACTATCTCCTCGCACACCGAAGTCACTGATTTGCCGAAGGTCGCGAGTATCAAGCAAGCACATCCCAACTTCAGTGATTCCATATCTGCTCCGTTCGGGGTCCTGAACCATTTCGGTGTCGATGGAGACAAACACCACATCGTCTTGTATGTATTGTTCGAGGTTAGGCAGTCCTGCTCTGGCGACAGGCTCATCTGCTGTACTTGTCTGGCTGGATGGGTCGACTTCGGCGTCACGAGAAGCAGTAATTTTTTCATTGAGCTCCTGAATGGACATGAACGTAGATGCAGCCTTTTTCGAATCTTTATTAGCCAGGATGTTGCCATGGAGTTTACGCTCTTCATTGCTGGATGACTCTTGAGGCAAGCCCTCCGAACCTGGCTGCCCATGAGTGCGTTTGGGCGCTTTAGGTTCCAGGTATCTGAGCACGGACAGGGAGCCTTGCCCCTCTTGTAGAGGTTTCGCATTGACGTTTCGTCCTTCGCGTATCCTGAGCGCCATCGCCATAGAGAAGGCAGGGGGCTTTCGTGGTCGAGGCTGTGGTACTGCGTTCATGGCTTTCTTAGCAGCTCGTGACGCCGCCGCCATCTTGGCTTTTGTACCACCCATTCTGTCGCTTGTCTGCTAAGTACCACTTTGGCCTGATGATCCATGCTTCCCTAACCCAGATCTTGGCCAGGACGGCTCTCTACAAAGCCTTGGTAGAGCACTACGGCGCGGTCATGGAGCACAGCTGAGCATATGACGCTTGTTTGTCGCTTCTGGTGTTCAGCAATGGATATCTTGAGGCTAATGGATATGAGGTAGTTAGGATGATTCTGCTTTGGTTGCCATCGATGGAGATTTAGAAGGCTTGAAATGTGGTGGAGCTTCTACGAGGCGTGCCCCGGCCAATCGGAGAGATGTTGGTCAGCCACGTCCGCTGAACACCTCCCCGGGACCACTTACTACTGTTACTTATTCCCACACGTGAAGCGTGATAAGATCGTTTTTGTTGGTCGAGGCGCCGTCCGCAGTGAGACTATACACATTGTTGCTATGCCCTGGATATGTAGAGCTACGAATAGTTGGCATTGTCACGTCTGGAATGCTGTCGAGGACGATAGGCCTCGTCAACCAGACTAAAACTAATGATAGCAGAACCCATCTTAGTGCACGTCTATGCTTCTCCGACAGTACGCGGAAGGCTGAGACTCGGTATAGCCGACTTTGTGGATACTACATGCAGTAGTGTATAGTCGATTCGACCAGCAGATCGCGCCCACGACATAACTCCCCTACGAGACGATCGATGTGGTCTTCGGAGTCGAACAGGGATGGCAAAAGCTGGAGGCTGCTCGCACAAGGATGCAGCAGTGAGAGACGCGAGGCGCCAGTGGTAGAGTGGTGCAAGACGGACGGTCTGTTGCTTCCACCACAGCGTCAGAAAGAGATGATGATGCTTTACTGTGATTGCGAGAAGGTAAGATAAGTTCGCAGCGCCGGATGCGGCTTTCCAACAGTGCCACCAGAAGTATCAGGGGTACTAGAGACACCACAGTACTAGCACCGGAGCTGACAGCCAGCACTAGCAGCGGCCTCCTGTCTGTCTCGAAGTGCATTGGAGTCGATGGGAGAACGAAATTGAAGCTGGCCAATAAGTATGGAGGAATCACAGTGGTTTGTGCTCATACGGACTGTATGATTGGGGTTGTTCTACCATGCCTCTGAGTCCTAGGGATAACATTGCTGTCGGATAACAACTCAATGGGTGTTGGAGATACTCTCCAAACTCGTTGGTCATGTTCTTCACTCGACTTTCCTTTAGGTTTCACTCTAGTGTTTGCACAAGTCTTGCACACAACACGGAAAACAGGCAGACGTCAGTCGCGACGAGTTGCACCGCACGACCTCCTACACACTATTCAAGGTTGGACATTTCTCGTTACCCTCTTAGCTAGAGACGACTCCAAGCTGACCGTCTGCCATATACACCATGCCCTTCAATCGAGTCATCCCACTTTCAACAGCCGCAGGCTTGCATTTCGATGATATACTAGAGCCTGGCTCAAATAACACAAATTGGCGCAACGATCGAGTCACCCAAAATAACTTTGCTTCGGCCAAGTATTGCAGGTCGCAAGTTACATTGCTCAAGCTCGCTGTTGAGGTACAACTCAGGATCGTCGACCAATTCGACCTCGCACAGCCTGTCGATGTCGAAGCACTCAAATCCCTCTCTCGCACGTGTAGGCAGTTATACTTCATCGTCCAAGACAACGTTCGTCTCGCAAAAAGTTTCAAGAATCAACTTCACTACGAAAGAAAAATCCTCACGAGCTTCAAGTGGCAAGCATTAGGCGACGCAGCAGAGTACAGCAGGTACGCAGACTACTGCCGGTATCTCGTACGCAATGTCGTTGGACCCATGGTTCGAACGTGTCCTGAAGCATATGATATCCCACTCAATGGCTGGGACCAACTCCTCTCAGTCGCACTCCTGGTTCGCGCGAAAGTGATGGGTTTTGGTTTAGATAAACCTAGTACCCAATTGCGCCGAGACCAGCGCGATGTCTTCTGTCTGCGATACCAGGACCCCGAGAAAACAACAGTTGCCGAGCACGCAAACAAACTTACGAGCGTAGAGAGGCTGATCTTACTTTATGGTGCTCTCTTATGGCGGCAGACTTATGCCTACCTCACACAGCCTACTTCAGTTCAGAGGACAGAGATGACAGCCTCTTCAGGTGCCGCTTGGGTATTCTCGCTTGAATCAGCATTCGTGATGGAGGGCCCGCTCTTCCTGCTCCGCATGTGGTATGGCTGGCAACCCAGTTTTCAGGCTGTCGGCTGGTTAGATCAATTGACGATGTACAAGCTGGCAAAGGAGAGGTTCAACTATTGGTGCAAATGGCAAAACGACGGCGCTGCCTCCCCAATGTGGTTGTATGACATACACACATGGAAGGACGAGCTGTCACTGAAAAAGCCAACACCTTTTACTGGGGTTGGGCTTGAGAAAGAGCCGGCGCAGACTTTGCTTACATGTCTGGAGGTATGGTGTACTCTCGACGACATCCTAGACCTGCCGTGGTTCAATTTTGGGTAATGTACAGGAACCAACGATAGATCAGCCCGTTCTTTCGTATGATAGAACTCGAGGCTTGGCGCCCACCAAGTCCTTGACGGAAACTCTTCAGCACTAGTCCATGCTCAGCATCTTGTCGCAATGTGTTTGATGGAGGTACCTGTACTTCCGCAAGATATGGTGGGATGAAGGTAAGTACCAGAAACGTCGCGAAAGTTGGAACGATGTCGGAAGCATTAACGGCATTGCACGATCCAATACATGTCCATCAAGCAAGTGAATGTCTTATACTCCGACAGAACAGAGGCTCCAGAGTACTTTCTGCCTTCCAAGTCAGCAGCGTCTCAAATGGCCAACCTCTCTACGTCTTGGGCTTGGGAGCTTGATTTCACCGATTAGTCACACAGTTAGGTACACCATCCAAATTCAGCCAGAAAGTCACCTCTCTTGGCAAGAAGCGACCAGGACCAGGATAAGCTGTAATACTGTTTCAATTGGTAGTATAGACATCGAGGTCGTCACTATGCGTGAGGAGGCGTACAAACGACAGCAGAGCTTATACCTTACCACAATGGCCGATATTGATCTCTACACGAGATGTGGAAGCTTGCCTCTCACCCTCACCTGCGACCATACTGCATAGCAGCCATGAGTTCGAAGTACGCAGTGGCCCACTCATCCGCCAAGCTCAACGGGCCCGGCGACGAACGTCCAACAGCACAGAAGAACGTCGACGACAATAACCTCAATGGCAAACTCATGGGCAAGGTAGCTCTCATCACGGGGTGCTCCTCGGGCATCGGCATCGAAACAGCAAGAGCAATGAAGAGCACAGGAGCGACCATCTACGTCACCGTCCGCGATGTTGCTAAGGGCCAACCAGCGCTCGCAGATATCCTGGAGCCAGGCAAAGTCGAATTGCTGACCTGCGATCAAAATTCTCTTACAAGCGTCGAGGCCGCCGCCAAGGCCTTTCTAAGCAAGAGCGCTATCCTAAACATCCTCATCAACAACGCAGGTATCATGGCGGTGCCGAAGCGAGAACTCACCCAGGACGGCCACGAGTCTCAGTTCGGAGTCAACCATCTGGCGCATTTCCTCCTCTTCCAACGGCTGAAAGACACGCTGCTATCTTCAGCAACGACAGACTTCCCGTCTCGCGTCGTCTGCGTTTCTTCCTCAGGCCACCGCAGATCAGGCGTCCACTTCGACGATCTGTATTTGGAGCAGGACTATGACCCCTGGACGGCCTATGGCCAAGCGAAGACCTCGAATATCTACATGGCGAACGAGATTGAACGCCGGTATGGATCGCGCAATCTGCATGCGTTCTCGCTGCATCCTGGTGGAATCTGGACCGGTCTCCAGATCCACATGGACACCTCGAAACTTAAAGGTGATCCCGAGGTTGAGCGGAAGCTGAAGAGTGCGGAACAGGGTGCTGCGACAAGTGTGTGGGCAGCAGTTGACGGCGAGCTTGTAGGGAAAGGGGGGCTGTATCTGGAGGATTGTCAGGTTGCGAGACCGGCGGCTGAAGCTGCTAAGGCCGAGAACGGGAGTGCTGGGTACGCCGAGCATGCGTACAACCCAGAGGCTGAGGGTAGGCTTTGGATGGAGAGTTGCAGGTTGCTTGGGATCCAGGATGAATAGCACACATGACGCCTGCGGGGTCTCGATATGTGGATTGTGGTTGGGTGTGGATTGAGGTTCCTCCCTGGCATTGCGACGTGCTGGTGGAGGACGCCTCACCGTAGTAGTAAACGCTCCTGTTTTCCATGTTCCGAATGCCGGTGCGTGCCGGAACTTCAGCAAGAGGGATCAAGATTTGCAATGCTCCATTACACTTAGACACTCTGATCAAAGATGCCATCGATTCTAGAACGTGTCGTTGGGTTACATTGTAAGGGTCACTACCAATAGAGAAGGGACAAGAGCTTTATTCACACATCTACCTAGGTCGTTCAATTGAAATAAGCCATACCTATGCATTCGGTCGTGCCGTGCTCATCACGTGGTTCTGATCGCGACGGTGGAGCCACAGCGATGCCGCGTTGCTTTAAGCCAATTGCATGTGCGCAGCCCACGGACCATAACGCCCTTACCACACGTTACGAAGCATCTGCACAGCACCCGTTAGGGCAGTGTCAGGTTGAAAAGTACAGCTGCGAGACCGGCTGATATGCTTCACGGTTGTCAAAGGCATGATGCTAAAGATTGATTGACTTGGTCCTCAGCTGGGCCATGCCACACCATGGAAGCATATCCATCAGATTATGTTGCTCACAACCTGCCACTGGTCCTGCTCGCGGGACTGGAGCCGAACAGAGTCGAAACGCCTATTGGAGAGACGACACAGGAATTCCTAGGAGATGGTGGCTTTCGACTACGCGCTGACCTGGCACCCCTCCATCACCCACTGACCAAAGACCTTCGTGCTACCTTGCTCTCCTACGATCGATCCGATGCGCCATGGCGCTCATTATCGCCAGACAAGATAGAGCAGGCTCAGGCTTTCAAGATTCGTAGTGTCGGTCGGGTAGGTCAGGCTCCCTATTGCCGTCACGCACCGAGTCATTACTTATCTCCCACAGGCATATACTCTTCCGCCCCGTAAAGCACCACCACCTCCTCATTCGCCTCGCTTGAGACCGACCAACGACAATGGCCTTTCACCACCGCCGCTCACACTTCACTCCACCCTCTCTCCTCTGTCCCCGAGCTCTCCTCTTTATCCTGACGGCATTATCTCCCCTCTTTGGATCACAAAGCATCAGCACCGCTTGCCATCAGTGCTGGTTTCCTTCTACAACCTGATATCCGACTCAAACACGAGCTCTTTGGAAGACAACAAGCTCAAGGCTGAGGTGAATACCGTTCGCAGTCTGATCAGCTCGACGAACTACAAAACCAGGTTCGTTGTCGTGCTCGTTGCGGATGGCCCAATCAATCATACCGAGCTTGAGGAGCGTCTCGTAAACATCAGAAGAGGTACAAATATTGAAAGCAAGGCTCTATACTACCTGCCCAGCGCCTCATCACAGTCTGAGATCGATGACTTTGCCAAAGTCCTATTTTCCACCATCCAACCAACGTGTATAGAGTATTATCGGGACCTGTCAAAACATGCAAGACGGAAAAGAAACCGAAATGTCGTTCCTCAGCCCACCGTGCCGCCCACTCAAGCAACCTCATCTGTTCTGTCTCTTCAGGGCTGGAACGTGCGATATGAGTTCAAGTTAGGCATATTCGCAGAGACTAGGCAAGAACTTGACGCGGCATCACGGAACTATGAGCAGGCCTACGAGGGTTTGTTTCACTCAGAGCTGCTCGGTGATGCCATATCAGCATATAGCCCTAGATTCGACGAAGCTCGCATGCTGGCTGATGTCATTGCCATACGGCTAATCAGATGTGCACTTTGGTCGTCGCAGACTGTCGTCGCTGCCAGGTGGTGGATGAAGCACCAAGATCGTATCCGAGAACTAGTCGACAGACGTGGAAAGGGCACCGACAACTATGGCTGGGAAGCTTGGCAAAGCATATGGTCAAAGGTCATGGCAGAACTGGTCGAGCGGTCAGAAACCTTCGAGGTAGCCACTTCACACCTCCCACCAGGCGCTACTCCTCCAGTGCAGATTTTACCAACCACTCTTGCCGCTAACATAGAACGTCAGCTGCCCTGGGAGTATCTGCATCATGAAGGTTACTGGCTCAACATCGCCCGCAAACACGTCGAGGCTCGAAGAAAGCACGCAATGTCGATTGCCGACGAATACACATTCGAGTCTAACCGATCGACAAAGCAAAGCAAAAAGAGTGCACTTCCTTATGATACATATCTTGCTCCAGACCCGGCTTTCGAGCGCCGTCTTCTCGACAAGAGCGGTGACAACTACGTAAGACGCATATGCACAATCATCGATGACTCTATCCAAGCGTTCCAGTCAAGGGATCAATCACGTATGATTGAGAGTCTAGGGTTCTATCAAGCTAGGGAGAACTACAATATCCAGAAATGGCCGGAAACAATATTACCACTGAAAACGCTATGGAACCAGAGTTCGTGGCGAAGCCAAGGTTGGCTGCCGCTACTTTCCGAAGTTGGCGAAGTACTGCTCAAGGTTGCCTACGAAACTAATGACTATGGGTTGTGCCTGCGGCTGATATGGGAGCTAGCCGCACTTCAGCGTTGGCGCGATAATGCGTCCCTGCGTCAAGCACCAGAACCAGTCTCTGCCGCTCTCGATCTCGATACCGCTATAACCCCCCTTGCAATGTCGTTCGTATTCGCCAGTGACAGCGGTCATGTCGGTGAGCCTGTCGCTGTGCAATTGTCGTTGAGCAGTTTCAGTCAGCCGCTGCCTTTGGCTTTGGAGGTCGTCGAGATCAAGGTCGCCTTTGATGGTGGCATCAATGCTATTCTCCTTTCAAAAGAGACAATCGAGGAACCTATCGACCAGTCAAGTGAGACGGTGATCACCCACATTGAATTACAAGAAGCCGGCGCCAATTCTGAGAAGCAAACAAAACGATTGTCGATGGCTGATACGGCGTACTCTACAGGCGCCATACAGTTTGCTTCTGCGCCCGGGAGGACTAATGTGTTGAATTTCAAGGTCGTACCGAGAGAAGCAGGCCCCGTCTCGGTCGCATCGATTATCGTTCTCCTGCGGAATGAATCACGTGAGCTGACGCTCAATGCTGGTGCATTAAGTGGCAGCGATGCTGTCTGGTGGGAACGTCGTAAAGGGCGGCCAGTGTGTCGTCCTTTTGGCATGCACAGAGACGTTGCGACTATGACCGTGCTCCCAAAGCCACCAAAGCTAGGCATCAAGCTTCCGAGTCTCAAATCCACCTATTACACCAATGAAACGTTAGCGCTTCAGATCGAAGTCTCCAACGGCGAAGAAGCGGAAATTGATGGCCACATCGAAGTTCGCTTGATAAGTCCTGCTAATGGCACGTTAAACCTGCACTGGGAGCACAACGACGCGTCGGCTACCGTCAAAGATGGAGACATCAAGGAGGCTGTGTTGCCACCGGCTGCTATAAGAGGTCTGGCAGTCGGAATATCCAACACATACACAATCATAGTCTCTGGCCTCACAGATTCGGTAGACCACGAGCTGGAGATGAAGGTAGCTTATGCACTTGCATCTGACCCTGCGAGTACTTTAACAAAACAAATGACGGTCGATCTGCGAGTAGTCCGTCCTTTTGAAGTCAATACTTTGTTTGTGCCTCGAGTGCACGAACAAGCATGGCCGGACTTGTTCGCATCGCCTACCACAGCTGCGGACCAACCCCAAGGGCTAAAGCAGAAGTACTTGGTCAGAGCAGAAGTTGGATGTTTTGCTCGAGAAGAACTCAAACTTCATACGCTGGAGCTGAAAGCTCGCCGCATTCTTGGAGGCGCAATATGTACGACAAGCACTGGTTGTATTAAATCTTCTAGCGATGGCTCCCAAAATACTCCGCCGGAGGACGATATTCGCATCCTGCCTGAGAAAACTGAGCAATTCGTGTTCGACCTGGAATTGCAAAAGCTGGTTCTTGGAGATAGATCACCAGTCGCGACAGATTTTGCTATCAACATCACATGGTCCAGGCCAGATAGCGAAGAAACGAATACCTCGACTCTGGTCCTGCCCAAATTCTTAGCGCCAATGTCTGAGCCACGAGTACTGGTGCGAGCCTCGAAGATTGATGCGCGGGATGGAATGTACCTCTTGACATACACCATTGAGAACCCGAGCTTGCACTTCCTTACTTTCAACGTCACGATGGAAGGAGGTGAGGGTCTCGCTTTCAGCGGGCCCAAGTCGAGGAGCGTAAGCCTTGTGCCGATCAGCAGGTATGACATTCGCTATCACGTCTATATGCAGAAGAGCAAAGAGTGGGTCAGAGTACAACTAGAAGTTCTTGATGCATTCTTCGGCCAGACTCTTAAGGTTCAGCCAGCTTCAGAGGGCGTGCGACTCGACAAGCAGGGCAGCATTCAGATCTGGTGCGAAGGATAACAGGCGATACCTTGTGCGATCTTCCCACATGTGTTGCCTCAAGCTGCAACTTGTAGCACAGCACGTCCGGGGAGCTGTCCCTTGGACATCTTCTCCATGAAAGAGTCAAGATCCTCGAGCTTGCCTTTCGAGAGGATGGGCTGCGGAGTGATCAGCATTACCGTTCGCTCACATTTGAGAAATTGACTTACGTGTACCAGGCCTCGGGCTGTGAAGTCTAATGCTTCCTCTACGTCCTTGAGACTTCCTACAACACTGCCGACAAAATTAAGTCTCTTCATTGCCATCATGATCGGAGGAGCTCCAGCGATAATGGTCGGATCTTTTGGAAGTCCCACGACCACAACTGTGCCATTTGGCCGCAGCAGACCAGCGGCTGTGGCGTATGCCTCCTTTGTCGCAGCCGTCACTAGCACACCTAGGCACAGAAGTCAGTCGCAAAGTCTCCCGCGAACGGTGTTCGCTTACCATGAGCGCCATACTGCGTGATCTTCATCACCTCAGCCTGAATGTCCTTGGTCGTGCTGAAGTCGATGAAATGCTCGGCACCAAGCTGCTTCACGCATAGGTCTCGCTTTGCATCCCCACCATCGATTGCAATTACGCGCATGCCCATCGCTTTGGCATATTGAACACCGAAATGGCCGAGGCCACCGCCCGCACCTGGAAGGACGATCCATTGTCCTGGCTTGACATTAGAGCGTTTGCACGCAGTGTAAGCAGTTACCTGTTTCGTCAGCTTTCACCATTGTCTCGAACACTAGCCTTCTACCACTTACACCACCACACATAATAGGCCCGGCTTCCTCATCAAGTACACCTTCCGGTATCTTGCTGGCATAGTTGCTTGGTGCAAGCACATATTCCTGGAATGTCCCTGGTGTAGAAAACCCAGAATTGGTCTGAGCGACGCAATGGACTTCGTCCGCTCCATTGAGACAGAACTCGCACTCTCCGCAGACAGACGCGATCCATTTGATGCCTGCTCGATCACCGACTTTCCAGCGTTTGTCGCTGCCTTCGCCAACGGCTACCACAACGCCTGCGCCTTCGTGACCCGCGATGCCGCGAGTTGCGTCCATCATTGCGACGCCAAAATCTATGCGCGAATTAGTGATTTGGGTGGTACCATTAATGGTGGAGTATACCTTTCCACTCATCGTGGAGCAGTGATTTGTCCTATAGGGTGTTAGCCAGCCATACCAAGAAAGTACGCTCTTCCAGTCACGAACGCTAGCACAAAGACCGGTCCAATTGACCTTGACCAGGATCTGGCCTGTACCCGGCATCTGCACATCAACCTCCTCGACCGGAGCGGTGGCGGACTCGCCAGTGCCCTTCCTGACAGCGGCGCGTTGCTTATTGGGAACGTCGACCGAGCCCATGATTGCAGCAGAGAGTATGGAAGCAAGTTTGGTACAGGAGTTAATCAAAATACCTTAGCGAAGCTCTTGAAACACAAGATAAGTGCAGCACACCAGGGTATATGTATTCAGTTGCTGGATGTCCTGTAACCCCTGCGTTTGTGCTTGCAAACGCCGCAATACATATAGGTAGCCATCCCATTGATCCGAGGCCAATCTCGTTCCTATCCAATTGTACCCCGTTCCCCTCAAGTCAGGGTGCCTAGTCATGCTATCTCGATCATGTACCTCTGGCAATGCGCGGGGTTGCCGGCCATGCCGCATGGGGTAAGCTAAGAGTCAAACCCTTGATTCCCATCACCTGACTCGATACTTTAATCCACTCGCCGTTCAGCTCCAGGTCATCAACTTGAGGAAGAACAAAATAATATTACGTGTACCAACGACGTTTGTCGACAAACACCTTTGCTGTCGACCTGCCAGTCTGCCATTCTATTACTTCCTATCATGCTCTTCTTGTCCCGCTCAATAGCCGTTCCCGTTTGCAGCACCATCCCTCATCCACTGTCTATTCAACCCAAACTTCCTCAGTTCAACGTCCTCCAGTCATGATTTGTTACTCCTTCATACTATATCACTCCACCTGCAAATCCCTTACCACAGACCAACAGCGCTCCACGAATCTATATACACGGCCGACCACTTAAAAAAGAGTGCTCCGGCAAACCTTCCATCATATAGTCCGCCTAATCTTCAGATGCTGCTACTGGCGGCAATTCCATACGGAAGGCTCTACCAAGATGCTTTTTACTTGGCGGCGCCACTTGGTGCTTATCAGGCCAAGAAGTAGGTAGGGCGAAAACAAATCGTGTACGCAACCAAGTCGCCACCGCCAACGAATCAGAGAGGCGCAAGCACTAAGGACTTTCTATCGATATCCGCTATGGGAAAAGTGCTTATGTTTACGCCATCTTGGGCTTGCGGGTGGTGGTGACATGGCCAAGAATGATGGACGTTTCGTTAGGACCTCCGACAACTTCCACAATTTGCCAGCTTCTTTATCTGCCCTCTGAGCCGAGCTGTCTGCCTCGTGCGGCTGAGAATGTTGACGACTCAGAGTCTAGGACCTACACGCCATAAAATATTAACTATCGTCATCGCCAGTTTGATCCTCTCGTGCTTGGCGGCTGTCCTTCAGACGAGGTTCAATTGGAGCCTCCACTATGTACCGTCCTTCGGCCGCGCTACTCAAGGAAGCACATATGCGTACACCAACTTCGGAAATGCGCTCTTCGAAGCACTGGAGAACCACCCGCCAGGAACACCCCAATTGGAAAAGCCAGCATACCGCGCAGGTCTGATATTTTGGAGAGCCACCCAAGACACTCCACGGCCTGATGCCATTCACATGAACACCACCTCAGTGACCGCCATGCGTCAAGCGCACGAAGACTACCTCCAGACTGTACAGCAACTAACGGTCCCCTTCCGCCCCGGAACAAGCGGCATCGTGTCCACCGCAGGCGACATCTACCTCCCAGTCTTCATCATCTCCCTGCGCATGCTTCGCCGGACAGGTTGTCAGCTCCCCGTAGAACTATTCCTCCGGTCCAGAGACGAACACGGCTCTTACCTATGCGATGCGCTGCTCCCCTCCCTCAACGCGCGCTGCGTCCATCTCGACGACATCCTCGGGCCCCGAGCAACCACAATCGCAAAGTTCCAACTCAAAGTCTTCTCCATGCTCTTCTCCTCATTCGAGAACGTCCTCTTCCTCGACGCAGACAACTTCCTCGTCCACGACCCGACGAACCTCTTCGCACAAGACCCATTCCGTTCTTCCGGCCTCGTCACATGGCCCGACTTCTGGGCCTCGTCCGCCTCAAAGCACTTCTACGAGATCATCGGACACCCCGTGCCCGCAATGAACGCGCTGCCGTCGTCGGAGTCCGGCCAGCTCCTCGTGTCGAAGGCCTCGCATGGCCCCGCGCTGATGGCGGCCGCGTACTACAATTTCTATGGGCCGGACTATTTCTACGCGTTGATGACGCAGGACGGACCTGGTGGAGGCGACAAGGAGACGTTTGTCGCGGGCGCACAAGCTGTGCGTGCGCCGTTTCACCAGGTTAAGCACCACGTCGATACGATTGGGTACTATGAGCAGGGGCACGAGCGCTACCACGGCGTCGCAATGGTGCAGTACGACCCCACGACCACCTCCGCTACATCCCCATCCAGCCAAAACCAAACCAACACGCCGCGCCCGCGCCCCTTCGCCATCCACCACAACTACCCCAAATTCGACCCCGTCGAACTCTTCAGCGCCGACGGCGCAGCAACCGACCACACCACAGGCAAACCCCACCGACTCCTCGGCGACAGAAACCTCACCATGCAGCGCTTCGGCCGCGACGTAGAGCGCGAACTATGGGCCGAAATCGAGAATGTCGCCTGCACGTTGGGCGAGAAATTCCGCCATTGGAGGACGGTGCCCAGCACTAGCGAGCGCAATGGCACCTGTGACCAGGTCAGGGAGTATCGCGCGACTGTCTTTGGGGGTTCTTGAGAGGTAGGCGGTTGTTCCACGAACGAGCGGCATCCATACCGATTGATTGCGTTCGTCTTCGCACGCTGTGGTGAGGGTGAGACGACCGGACCCGACCCGTAAGCAGCGAAACACGCTCGTCATGGCTTGTGCGTGTGTAGCGTCCGTTCAACAGATGTACAGCATTGCGATGCAGGGTCGTATCGTGCGACGATTAGAGGTCGTGACTGGCTGTGCTGCATTGGGTGTTTGCGGGTTAGATATATACACAGACCACATAGAGATGATAGACTCGGGGCTGGGCAAGAATTTGAATGGATGGGGCCGCACTCACGAGTGTCTCGACCACTGCAATTGATGTCAGCACTTTACTTGGTTATCCGGAATTTTGCTTGCAGAGCATAATAAATGAGAGAGTGATCATGATAGATAGACATTTCCGTACTTCGTGGAGCGGATTTATTCGCTACCTCAGCTCCATCCTGTGGCAACCATATTTGTAAGACCACGTTAAAAATGCTTCCGCAATATGCTCATGTATAGATGCAAACCACTCCAGAGATCTTCAAAGATATGCAATGCTTCAAAACACGGAAGCTAGATATGCTGGGTATCATAAGAAAGAGAGGATACCAAAACTGTCTCTCGTAGTGTAACCCATCCAAAGACGCCTAGTTCAGACCTGATCCTAGTCATGGTCCTCAGGATTCGACTTGTATCCCCGTAAAAAGGTCCCAATGCTGCTGCTGAGCTCCCTAGCAAACGCCATAACAGCCCCTCGACCAAATTTGTAAGCTCAATTGAGCAGCCTCACCATGTCTTTGGGCACATTGCCCTTGGGACTAACAGTGTCTCTTCGATCGTACATCACAGGACTTCCGCTTCCATTCGAGTAAGAACTGCCTGGCGGCGTCTGTGGGTCAGGCGTATCGTGTGGTGTGGTACCGGAGCTCGTCATACCTGGTGTTGGGATCTGCTTCGGTTCGCGAGAATTCTGTCCTAGAGCTCTAAATGCGCCAATACTCATGCTCATAGTAGGGAAACCAGGCAGCTTTGGTCCAGAAGTCACTGAGCGATAGTCAGAGCCTGTTGCTGGGTCTGTGAGCGACTGCTCCCTGGGCCAGAGAGATTCTTTCTTTGGTGGGACCATCACTTGTACATTCGGTGCTTTTGTGATCTTTGCCGCAAGCTTCACTTGTCGCGGCTGACTCTGTGCGCGCACCACTTTTGCTTGATCCTTCTTCCTCTTGTGAGACGTCTTCGGCTTCCTATTCTTCTCAACGTTTTCCTTACCCAGCACGTCCGCCAGTCTTCTGCCGTCGCTTGCTGGGTTTTTCGTCTTCGGGGCTGGCGGAACATTTACCAGGACTTGCGCCTGCTGTTTCTTCGCCGCCTGTTCCGCCTCCTCGGACTTTGCGCCCACCTTCAGCTTAATCCGGATGGGGCTAGTCTCTTGAGATTTCGATTTCGGTGCTTCCTGCGCCTGTGAATCTCCACTTTGACTTCTCGGCGGTGTCATGACTACCGCTGCTATAGGATGGACGTTCTTCTTCAGCGGTGATGGTGGCAGGTTGATTGTGATCTGTCCTTGCCGTGCGTTGATTCGTTCCACGTCGCTGCCGGTGTATTCTGTTGGCAAGTCTGCGTCATCCATGTTTGGGTCGTCCCAATGGCGCAGCTTAACGAGATCCGCAATCTCATCGCTTCCACCCTTCACGATCAAATCCCAGCAGTTGTCGAAAAGTGGTCCCGTCGGTTCTGGGTCTGGATTAATCCATATCGTTGTTCCTTCGCGCCTGTCTCGGACAATCTTGCACATTTCTGAAACGATTCGTCGCACACCAGGAATTTTCATGCTGGTTCCCACGACAACAATTGCGTCAGGGCGAGTCCTCATGTCCGCTGCACTCACGGCTCCGATTGCTTCCTCGTCCGGATTTTGCTCATTGTAGAGAACAATCCTAGGTCTTAGTCTCCCAATGCCATGGCTTCGCCTGCCGAGATCATTTGTGCGTATTTCATCGGTTTCTCGACATTTGGGGCACGTTGGAGTTTCTGCGCCATCGAACAAAACTGGGTCGAAATCCATGACTTCTCTGCACTTTTGACACATCATTTTCTCGAGACCACCATGAAGCTGGACGGTCTGCGGCCAAGGACCTTTGTGCGGAAGAGGGATTTCCGTGTGTAAAGGTGGCATCTGCGTCTCCAGACCATCTACATTTTGGGTGTACAGGCGTAAGAGTCGTCCTTCGGTTGCAAGACGGGCAAGCATATGGTGAAATGGTGTAGGCTTGGCGCGCTTGCTCATTTTCGCAAGCTTACGCACCATATCGTGAAATTGGGAGGTAGAGGTGGCATCTTTGTAAACGGAGGCGTCGAACAACTGCTTGCCTGAACCGCCCTTGAGCTTGTGCTCCTTCTGCAAGCCGGCAAAAAGACCATTCGAAGAGCGGAAATCAGGAATGCCTGCCGTTACGGAAATACCGGCACCTGCGACAACCACCACTTTTCTCCTGTTCCGCAGCGCATGCCGGAGTGTATTAATCGCATCATTGCGATCATAAATCGACTGCGCAGTATCTTCTGTCAGGTTGAGGTATCTTGTAGTCCTGTCGGGTCGTTCTATCTTCCGTCGCTTCCGTGGGCGAGGCATACTTTCTCCTGCATCTTGCGAAGGAGGCGGTGTAAACAGCTGAAAAGCTGGCGGCGGTGAGGGGCTTCGAGACAGGTCACTCAAGGGTGAACTCGGAACATCGAGAAGAGACGAGGGCGGGCTCGATAGAGGTGAGGAGAGTCCAGAGCTCTCACTAGACGCCATATTGACGGTCACTGAGTTATCAAGGGAAGGTGCGACTCATGACGAGAAGGAAAGAACGATTACGCAAGGTTGTGGAAGCTGCGATCCGAGATAAACAACCAAAATCGGGGCGACACCTCAATTATCCTTGGCGCTAGATTCCCAAATTCGTCAACATAAAGAAGGTTGTCGTTGTAAGAAGGCTGACGACACGCTGCCAGAAGCGACAAGAAGGTGAGCCGTCGTCAATCAGAGCTGAACGAACGAGTGCGGCAAGGACTCGACCTCGAGTGACAACAAGCCTTGACCTGGATGGGCGACGCTAACGGCGAGCTCCCCAATCAGTGCCAATCGATGATTGTGGGTCGCGATTGCCGCTGCGGGAGTCACCAAAAATGCGCAAGAAGCATGACACAATCATCCTGATGAAACGTCCGCTTTAGGCCATCATGCATGGGCTGAGATGTGCCTGCCAGATCGTGCTTGTGGTTTTGAACATCCACGTTCGGGGCGAAACAGTCAGTTTCCACCCCCACAGCAGCGCTACCTTAAGCAAACACGTCTTCTCCGTGCTGCTCTGCATCACTCTCGCGCAGACGTCCGAGCTTCTGACGATGCTCACAGTGTGGATTGATCATCCGTCTCTCGCTTCATTTTCGTTACCCTGGTAATTATTCTTAGTGGCCAAGTGGATCTATGCTTCACCTGACACGTGATTTTGCTCTACATCCCCGTCGCTACCAACGGCGAAGACCATGAGATATGCAGGGTGAGCAAATACTGTTGATCTATAGGCGACAATCGCCCCATGGTCATGTAACTTATATACCAAGTCATCAAGAGAGAAGCCGGAAGCATCTGTGTAGACATAACCCAGTCCTAGGGGCACTTGGAGAATTCTGAGCATGGACTCCCAGGTACACCAGGCGGGTGACATTGACGTTGACAACCTCTTTAATGAAGAGAACCTCAACAATGCCGCCCTTGGAGGCGGTATTCTCTCGGAAAACGCAATGTTGCAAGAAGGTGTATTCGGCTCCACTCCTGCTCAGATCGAACAATTAGCGGATTGGACTGTCGACGGCTCACTTAGCAGATTGACCTGGTCCCGGCCGGGAATCATTGCAAGTATCACGGACGATGGCACTGTCGAAACGAGCTTACAAAGACTAGACACTAGTACTGGGAAATGGCTGATTTCGAAACCACGATTACTGGACCCGGCGTTGGAGGACGTTGTAGGGCTTGCGTGGAGCACGACCGGAGGCGAGCTAGCAGTGTTGGACAAGAAAGGCAGAGTGAACGTTTTCAATCTATTCCCGACCGCTGCGAACCGCTTCGCACACACTAGAGATGGTACCGCCGACCAAGCCGATGAGTCAAACCAGCCTATCGGACTGTTGTGGTTGTCTTTGTCTAGGAATGCTCAGGACAAGAAGAAAACTGTTCTAGAAAATGTCAAGGAGAACGGCAAATGGAAACATGAACACGTCGAAGGTGGTTACCACCCACCGCATGCGTTGCGCGCTTTCTGCTTCGTCGGGAGAACTGGCAATCTTAACATGCTCTGGACTAAAGATGGAGGTGCCTTCAAGTTTGCCACTGTCGACCTCCCCACCCCCCAAGCTTCTGTGTATACACATGCAGCAATATCACAGACACCAGAAGGTAGACTGCTGGTTGCTCTGCATGACTTCAGTGGCGACATCAGCATATATGGTGTCAACATAGTATTCATGACGAATGATGCTCAAACTCCTCCCACTCTGAACGTTGAAGTCATCGATCACAGAATACCTGCTGCGCCTCCGTACTTCGGCACAGGCAACCAGCCTGCCACAATGATAGACGGGTGCGTGTTGACTCATTTACATATCCACACAGAATCGGAATATTCCTGGGATCATGTGCACAAACCGCATCTACCACCAAAACAGCCTGCGACCCTACTGGCAGTATACTCATCTTGCAACAATCAAATGGACGCTGCTAGTAGCGGCTTCTTCGGCACGACAGTCATTAAGCGATGGCAATTTCAGCAGTCTCAATTTCAGCTCCATCCACGGTTTGGAGGCAATGGCAATTCTGAACCTATCGAAACAAACATGCAACCACTTGCAGATATCAATATAGTCGCTCCGGTCACGAATTTGCAAGCGATGGAGCCAGGCAACGCCATCGCAATCACGACACTGGATGGGACAACGACACTTTACGATCCGGACACAATGAAGGTGATATCACCTGAACCGAATCATAGCATAGTCTCCTCGGTCGGACAAGTCAACATCGACTACCCACCCTTGATGAACTCCCCTACCCAATGCCTGTCGCCGCACGCCATGATCCTGGCTCACACGTCGCCTGGCGGCAGGGTCGAATTGACGGCACCTAAATACCGCGACTACAGCAACACAGCTGCCAACCCCCGAGATCTTGACTCTTCAAACCCTCAAGATGAGGCCCTTGTAGCCGGCTACATCCTCTCCTTTTCCCGCTCTTGCTGGCATCCAAACTCAACGTTCGATGACATCCTCGCATCAATTCAAAGCGTCATCACCACGAAGTCCCTGGTCCACATCCGCCGACAGCTCTTCACAACGCTTTTCCAGCCGAAGAACCTAGTTCCTGGCCCACAGAACATGAGTGAGCTCGACAAAGTACCCCACAGCATGATCGTGTACAAGGCACTTGCGTTCCACTTTGGCCTCTTCAACACCCACCACCACCCCAGCAAGGAAGAGAAACTGGCCCACCTCTGGACCTGGATCGTGCTAAACCTCCGCTGGAGCATCGTCATAATAGGCGACACGTACAAATCCCTCCACCAACCCCAGCAACAAAACCCGCAAAACCCCCAAGCACGGCAACAACCACCCCAACTCCCAGCACAATTCCTCGATCTCGTCACGCACAACATCCGCTGGGTCTTCGCCCTCTACAATTTCATCATCCAATCCATCCTCCTCACGGGTGACCGACAGACGCACCCCGACTTCTTCGAGCCCGCCTCCTCCCTCCCCTTCACCGAGAACCTAGGCGACGAGAACGGAGACGGAACACAAGGCCTAATCGCCCTCCTCATGAACTGCAACTGGTCGAGGTCATTCCTCCTAATCATGTCCCGGCTCATGAAAGCCATCGCGACAAAAGCCGCCGTGAACATCAACTTCGCGAACGGCAAGTCGAACCAAGCGGGCATCAACAGCTCGCTCTCCGGCACGACATTGGGACGCGTAGCGCATACGATCCAGCAGTGCTGTCTTCAGCATGGGATCACGGTCAACGCGCTCGAAGCGCTCTTTGACCAGAAGTACCACCCGGACAAATGGGGCGATGAGGGCGGGAATACGGCGACGTTAGAGCGCCAGGTTGACATGATGGTCTCTGGACATGTCTCCAAGACCTACCAGGACACGATCAGGAATGTCTTGGATAATTGTGTGAACGGGCCGGAGGGGCTGAGGGCGAAGGGGGAGCTTGATCGGTTGAAGCTCATGGAGGAGATGCCGGAGACGAGTTATGTGTTTCTGAACATGGATGACATTGCGTTTAGGGAGTATAGGCCGCTGTTCACTATCGATGAGCGGTCCGGGGGAGGCGGGATCGTGGATGCGTTTATGGAAGGTGGTGGTGATGACATGGGCGGTGAATACCACGGTAAGACACGGCCGACGAGAGTCCTCTACGACGCTCACAAGAAGTTGCCGCTGTTCAGTCAGCAGAGTCAAGCGCTGAATCCGGCTGTGCCGACGACATCTACAGTGCAAATGACCAATGGGGCGGTCACGATGCTACACCGGATCATGTCTACGGAGGAGCTGTTGGCGGCACAGGCGAGAAGGTGTGTGAGGTGTGGCAGTCTGAGTGATAGTAATGTGGAGGGGGTGAATAAGAGTTGGCCCAGGCAGTTGTTGCAGTTGATGAACCGGTGTGTTTGTGATGGGAGCTGGATCGTGGAGGAAGTGAGGGAAGGGTTGGACCTGCGTTAGTGTAGTGGAGGAACTGGCAGACGATCGGCGGGCTATACCTACTCGCAGGTGCAGCGGAAGAGGCCATTTTGCTCCTACAGGTCTCTGTGCTTGTGGTGAAAAATGTGTTGGAGTTTATCTTTTCCATACTAGCCATTTGCACGATGACATATAAAGCCAAGCATATGAAAGTCCATAGATCTTATCTTCAGTCGATGAGGAACTCGACAAGTAGGTTGAAAATCGATTCATTTCTGGCCATGTAATATTCGACCACATCTTGACTTTGCCGATCGAGGCGCGCCGAATCTCAGGGCACGGCTCGCAGCCCTCACAATCATAGCGTACAGCTTCTGAGCGTCCTGCGGGCAGTCATGGCCGTCCATGCACTTACGCTCCGTAGCCACGACCTGCTATAGACATCCTCTTCGGTGAACCCCAAACATCTCCCCGTGTTTCGCAAAGACAAATTTACTCGGCCTTAACAGCGTACTTCCTCATGGGGAAATGAGTCTGTCTCTTCTTCTGCTTCTGTGTCACTCTCGCGGCATCCTTGGGGGATAGTCGTCTTCGGATGGCTCGTGTCTGCTTGGGTCGGAGGTCGAGTGGGAGGTACTTCTTGCCCTTGTAGAACTTTCGCAGCTGGTGTCTCTGGTTGGCGTTGATGACTGTGAGGGTTCTTGCGATCGATTTGCGGAGATCGTGTCTGAAATCGCTATGTTAGCATCCTGCTTCCTGCTTTGTGCCATGTGCGCCGCGAGGTTGCAAAGAGTATCTGGTGTGAGGACCGAGGAGTTCGTACATTCTTGTCAACTTGCTAGAACCACCACCAGCAATCTTCTGTACTCTCAAAGAGCCCAACTCCGTCTTGAGGTCGTCGAGCTGCCTCTTCAAGTCATCCTTGTTCTTTCCCCAGAGGTCCTTGGTCTTGACTCGGGCGGTGTTCGACTGTCACGTTCGTCAGCATTCGTCCAGAGAGAGAGGCGCGTGCGGTCGTACCATCTTGACGGTAGTTGTTGGGTGAAGATGTCGGAAAATCGTTTATAGAGAGTTGTCAATTCGTCGATTTGCGAAAGCAGACGGCCGATTTTCCTGCGCACACACCGAATCTTGGCACCGGGTGGTTAAGCTAGACTCAACCAGTATTAGCTCATCCAGACGAGCTACGATCACGTGCTCACCGCTCATGCTTCGAGCACGTGCCGTAGTACGGTGACACTTGCGGCACGCTTGTACGGCCACCTCGAACTCCAAAACATGAGATGCGACAGCCTTGCTTCGCTAGTTCCATACTACGCGGATGGTGTTCTTGTCGTAGTGTGCTGGTAATTGTAACATCCTCTTTGTAGACATACCATTTGCACCACCGTATACCAGTCGATGAAACCATGACTACTCCCGGCTGGGCGCAACTCCGCCAACAAATCCGCACCCTCGAATCTCAAACCGAATCACACTTCCATACCCTCTCGCAATACACCTCGAGCAGCAACCTGTCCGAGAAACCGTCGCCCGAAGAAGAGAGCACACAATCAGAACTCGTCGACCTTTTCAGCAAACGAGAGAACCTGATAGCCCAGCTCTCGCGCCTCCTCGACTCCGAATCAGCCCTCTCCACAAGCGCCCTCAAACAAAACAACCTCATCCGGCACAGAGAGCTTCTCACAGACCACCGCTCCGAGCTGCGCCGCTTGAAGTCTCAGATAGCAGAGCAAAGGTCGCGGCAGCATTTACTGAGCAATGTACGGCAGGACATTGCGGATTCAAGGAGTGCTGAGGAGCAGGAGGCAGAGTATATGCTCCAGGAAAGAAATCATTTGGACCACAGCCACAGCGTGATTGATAGTGTTATAAGCCAAGCTTATCAGATCAACGAGAATTTTGGCATACAGAGGGATACGCTGGCGAGTGTTAACAGGAGGATTACCCTGGCTGCATCACAGCTGCCTGGCGTGAATGATCTTATGAGCAGGATAGGGAGCAAGAAAAGAAGAGACGGCATCATTCTCGGCAGTTTCATTGCGTTCTGCTTCTTGATGTTTCTGTGGTTCAGCTGAGCCTAGTGGACTCAATGACAAGCGAACGGTCATACGCGACCAGCGGTCGAGGGGCACACCAGACTACTGGAAGAATCATGCTTATGGCGTGAGAAGTCCGAGAGACAGGGCGGGCCCCCCAACATATTCATTTCAAGGCGCTGGACGTCTTGCTGTACTAATGCACCAAATAAGGCTCTAAGGCCAACATTTGCGGAAGCTTTTTGCGAGATGCAGGGATCTCTTGGATAGGGCTAACTCGAAGAGTAATCTGCCCGCTCCAGTGATCTCATGGCAAAGAAACCACACAAGATGGGTGTTGTCGCAATCATGTTGTCGCTGAAACACCTTGCCGCTCACCAGGTCATGCTTGACACAAAGCCTTCAATTTCTCTTGAATTGCGATCAAGGTGACGACTTTCCAGCCTGGTGTCAACCGAATACCCATTCCCCGACGGTTCGAACAGCTGTCCGCTCACGCTTACTCATCATGGGTATTCCATATTCCAAACAGATAAATGCCGCTTTCGATCAAGTTACCCCCCTTGTCGCGGAAGGCTTCGAAGTTCTCCAGACGACAAAGAACATCTCCCTCTTCCTCGCTGTCTGTCAAGTCCTCACAGCCATCTTCTTGGCACTCATACTGGTCACATTGCAAGGGCTGCTCATCGCGGTGAACCCTGACCTTGAATACGAACGCCAGGAAATAGTCACTCCAGCCGTGAAATGGCTGGCTGGATGGATCCTCGTGCTGGGTCAATGGAAGAAGAGTATCATGGTCATGGTGCTAGTGGTAGTCGTTGGCTGTGCGGTAGGCAGCTTGGCTGGGATCTGGTACACAGCAACAGATCCGACAATGAATGAAGACTTGGGTGACGGGACGGAGGGCGAAGATTCGGAGGCCTTGACGGGAGAGGATATTGAGGCCATCAAGAAGGGGGAGACGAAGCAGTGATTCAGCGCTTGAATCAAAATGACAACGCAATCGTCAGAAGCCACCGATAGTGCATTCGTGCGGACTTTGAGCCGGCGTGCTCAAGCATCTGTGCAGACCGCACCAGACGCTCACCATTGGGCTTTCCTGGGAGCTTAGACTTTGTGAAAGCGATTGCAGCAGCATCAACTGATACACGCACACATGCACCGCTCGATCTGATCGGGCGCTCCCAGTACACTTTGGTCCGTCTAAGTTGAGACAAGCCTCGAGGCGCACGGTTGGGGGTGGTGTCAATTTCTACACCTGATCAAAGACTTGGGACAGAGTCAGCAGTATCCGGGCGGCTTCACGCTTCAAATGTTGCCTCAGATGAACCCGTAATAAGCAAAATGAAGATATCTGAATATCAGGTGGAACATTCCCCACGTATCGTTTCCTTTCTGTATCACGATCCCCGGAGCTTGGGCCAATCCCCCTAGATCAAGGCAATCGTGTGCTTAGATGCGTAGATTCGCTCGTAAAAGAACGGTGCAGTAGTATCTGAATAATCCGCAACCGAGCCTACTCTCATGTCGATAATAACTTCGAAAAAGCCAAGTCGTTTGTGTTCCATGTACTTTGCATGATACTGGCCTGTAGGCTGGAGAAGAAGTCCAATGACCTCATGAGCTTTGGAAGTAGGTGCAGCTGTCCACTTCTCTTGAGCGCCATCTTCCAGGTACACCAAAAGTACAATCGCCACGAGAGAAGCGGTAGCTTTGAATTCGACGGTCCAGTACGTCTCTGTGTCCAGCTTTGTGTTTATCACTAGGCCGTCGGGCAGCTTGCTTTCCAGCAGGTCGGCTGGGAAGACCCAGCTTGTAAGCATCAGTTCCGTGCGCTGCATGATGCCGATTTCCTTGCCAAGGCAAGGTGACTCGACCACGTCCAGCAGCTCGGCGCACGCCACAGCTCCAGTCCAATCCTGCCACAGTACTGGTTTGTTCATCGAGCACCATGACCACGACGGAAAAAAGGTCGTCTTATCTGAAGCCCACCAAGGCTGGGGCTCGGCTAGCATAGCCCCCCAGGTTGTCCAGCTCAAGTCATGACACAAATAATTCTTCCATACACCTGTAATATACACATCTTGGCCGCCAAGCAAGCTTCCGACCTTTTGCGCCACCCCAGAAATGGCCAGCAGCCTGTCGCTTTTGAAGGTAAGTTCACGTTCTGTATAATCTGCGAGAAGCTGGTACCACGACGAGCGAATCGTCTCTACTCCTGACCACTCGGCAGAGCGGCCTACCAGTGCATTTGACGACGGCAGGAATGTGTGTAGTCCACGTGCATCATTCTCCTGGGGGTTTATGTCCACCCAGCCAGTGCCACGGCACTCAAAACACATGCCGTTCCGGCCGAAGTAGAGCGTTCGTGCAGAAAGTAGACGTTCCTGCAATCTCCAGCCCCGCGATGCCCAGGTAGAACACTGAGTTTCTTTTTCGACGCTGTTCCATCGAGGGTAGGAAAACTTCAGCTGTTTTTCTGGCTTGCCTGCCCAAGCTCCAGTGACTCATTGGCTCACCCAGCGTGGCCGAGGATTGAGAAAGCTTTGATCTGCCGAGGTACACCTTACGGGAACAATAGTCAAATATGAATTCTCATAGTAAGTCATCATACGACTAGCTTCTGTGGCCCACTCTCCAGAGTCCTGAACGATACAGACTGCATCGATCCATATGTACGGGATGCCAAGTTCGCGGACAAGTGTTATGCTATCCCTCAGTGTCTGAGGTAGTTGTGAGACAGCAAACCCCTTTAGTCTCTGCGTGATGTTAGATTTGAGGGTCCGAGCGGACTTCAGGGCCGTAGATTGACCCCAGCAGTAGCTGAGGATTGCATATTGGACAGTCACACTCTTAACCTCGACGAGCCGGACTGCATCTCCGCTCATCACGTCAACCAGTCGTCGTGGTCCGACCGCCTTCTGCATCTTTGGGCATTTCTCATGCTGATCTGAGCCTGAGCTTATGCAAATACTGATCCAGTCCTGAATCATGCGAAGTGATTTCAAGGTGAGGGCTTCGGCGTCTGGAAAACTTTGTGCAATCTCTAGCATCTATACTTCAGCCAATAGTTCACAACTAGAGCAACAGTGGTGATCGTACTTGCGGTATCATCTGTTACCCCAAACCTGATGGGATATGTGCTCTTGCAAACACGAATTTCTCCCAGTATGAAGAAAGGTCCCACTTTTATGGGATCGCGTAGCCATCTGTTTTGTACTGGATGATACTCAGTGAGAATGAGTTGAAGCGTCTCAGGAGTCGCGTCAGGGTCGTTCTGAAGTCTACATGACTCACTCCGCATGAGACTAGCAAGTGTCGGGTTTGCCAGGATGTGAGTCTGAACCGCATCTCGGATGAACGAACACATGCAGCATCCATCTTTCGCAGATGTTGCGAGTCTTGATACAGGGGGGAACTCATTATTAAACTTATATTAAAGTGGTATTAGGTAGTACCGTGTTAGAGGCACTCCTTAAGACTAACTATATGAGGATAGTTAGAGCCTTAGAGGTACTTTAGGTAGGTGTTAGCTATTATAAGGTATAGGGTAGTATATAGTAGAGAGTATTAATATAAGTTTAGAAACTAGCTAGGACTAGTAAGGGTAAGTATATAATATAAGTTAACTATAAAGAATCTATCTAAATAAGTAGCTTTACTTAAAGTAGTATATATCTTATACGTACTTTATACGTTCTATATATTTTACTATAGAGCATATAGGTCTTATAGAATAGTCCTACCTTATTAGGCTTAGTTTATAAAATATTCCTTCTAATTAGTTTATTAGTTATACTAATCGCTTAGCGACCGTATTTATCTAGTTTACCTAGCTATAATTAGGCTAGCGTATAATATACCGGTCTATATTCTTATATTAGTAAGCTTTACTCTCGACTAAGCGATCTTAATTATAAGAGAGTAGCTAGTAGGCTACGCAGAGGCTGTTTCTTTACGTTATACTCGACCAGATAAAATTGAGCTAGTCTAAGGGTTCTACCCCTGATGTCTACCGATTTCGAAGGCAACGATCCTAGCAGTTAGGCTGAACATGCTGAGTTAAGGCTGAACACTAGAGGCTTAGGCTTGGCGTTATGATAGATGGCAGACTTTAGAATACTACGCAACTTTATAGTCGTCGAGCATAAGATTCGAGGAGACGATACTACCTTAAATCCAGTGTAGCAATAGTAGCTGGTTATAAGCCTATATATACAAAGATTAAGGTAAATCATCCGTGTATGTATTGTAATATCAACGGTTGAAGTTAAGTAGTATTCTGAAGTGTGCCATCTATCTTGACGTCAAGCCTAAGGTGCGTTCTCCGATGCCGGCGGCCTCGCATGATATCGCTATCGGCCCTTGAGAGATGGGGTGGATTGAAAGCGGCCTCCTGGGGCGAGAGCAGAGGTGAGGTCTATGCAGATTTTGGACATCTTGGCGTCTGCGGGCGTTGGTGCGCGGCGGGCAATCATAAGTCCGACTTCAAGTTCGACCTGAGTTCTGGGGAAGCCTTTTGTAAACAAATGTTCGTAGCTTTGTGACTGCCTTGACCGCCATACTTTACTTCTGCCGCCATGCGCCTGATCTGCTTGGTAGTAGCGGAACTTCGTCAACTCCAAGATGAGGATCACTAAAATGTACACTGCGCTAGGATCGTACGTCTATGGATGTCCTCACACTAGCGTTCTGCCTTTCTGTCGAGATCCTACTAGCTAGCTGCTATCATACGAAACCCCAGACAAACATCTGTTGATTCATATCCATCCAGTGCAGGGGTGGTCTCTGGTTCTTACAGAAGGTAGAAAGTTTTCCTCAATCGAGGATCACCTGTCCCGTGTACGCTGAGACGGGCGCCTTCCCGCCCAACTCTCTTTGCCCGGTACCAATCTAGCGAGCTTTTCCAGAGAATGCGTCAACAGTATACAGTCCTTCTACTGGCTACAGCCACGAAACATCTTTTCCTGGTAACGGGGCCACTCCCTACAAACAGATGTTTGTCAATACTAAATTTGTTGCTACAAATGTTCGCAGGATGCAGGTGCGAAACGCCAGCAAGTAGTAAGTCTAGTTTCGTTGAAGCTCATGAGTATATGAATATGCTTTACCCACTGATATTGCTCTATGGTGTTCTTCTACGCCATCACATCCCTTCTTCCTCAACGTCCATCTAAGTTCTGGGTCCGCCTGAGGAGAACAGCATTATCTTTGAGCTACAGATCCCGTCTCATATTACCCCCTACTCGACAGTCCACGTACGACTGACATGACCCTCCACACCCGGCAGCAGCCACTTCATTCCGCCGGTCAGTACGGAACGCAGTACAAGCAGGGCCTCATCCAGACCGCAATAATGAATCTTCCCTCCAGCATGGAGGCTAACTGGGGCTCACTCGACCAAAACAACGATAGAGGTTCTCCATTCTCTGGATTGTTTCGCGGTGTCGATGGTCAAAGGCACCCATGGACTTCCTTCCTGTCCCCCGATCAAGCTGCGCAGGCTTGCGATCTAAGCCCCGTCAGTCGCGAGGACATCACAAGCACTGCACTCGGTTCGAATTCGCCCCAAAGCAATGTCTCTCTGCTGACAAAGAAGTCCCACACTTGTACGTTATGTGCTGCTGATTGCTCAACGAGCTTCAAGACTGTCAACGACCTTGCTAGGCACATGAGATCCGTCCACAAGGCATACCGGAACAGTGACCCATACTGGAGATGCGGCGTGGAGGGCTGCACTTCTGCTGAGAAATGCTGGCCACGGCTCGACAATTTCAAGGCTCACGTCATCAGGATGCATGGCATTCAATATGAGATGCAGCTTGACAGCTTTCGCCATACTTTCGGACCTCGGGAAAACAGCAATACACCTGCGTTGCTGTCAAAGCCTTGCGGCAACATGCACGCCGAAAATTTGGGAACCGTCCAGACAGGTAACTCCGTTGGCGCCACGTACCATGCTGAGTCTACCAATTTCATTCTCAACGACAGCTCGCCATTTCAAGGAATGAGTAACAATATATGCGGTGGGTTCGACGATCCGACGTTGCCAGCGCATGTCTCGTATCCTGACGGGCAAGTCTACTACCGTCAGCTGGGTCTTAACCCGTGTCGTTCTCATGCTGGCTCACAGTCAATACCTGCAATCTTGGACTACACTGGCTGGACTACATTGCTTTCGGATAAGGATTGTTACGCTTACCAACAAGTTCACGATCATACCTCTTTGCTGACAAACCCTACGACCGAAGCATGGCGCCAGTACTTCATTTGATTTCCGTGATCGAGGAGATGGCATGATCAACCCACTGTTGCTATCGAAATCGCTGAAATTGGTGCTGTTGTGTGAGGAATGGGGTTCTCTTTGAGTAGGGCCAGAGATTGTATTGGAGCAAGCTGTCACTAGTGTTACCTTCCCAACCATATAGCTGATATGTCGTGCACCTCAAGAGCTTCAGGAAGATGTACTGCGAACATGGGAATCTGGGTTTTGTATGGATAAGCTGCTATTCTGGAGTCTCGATATGAATCATCGCTCTATGTATTAAATATGTTCTCGACTAACGCCATGATCAACTATCTGGCTTGAGACCTTCGCCGAGATCGCTGCCGGTAGACCATCAGACAGATAACAATGCCACCGAGCTCAGTAACAAGCAACAATGTCGTGAGGAGAGCAACGAATCGGTGTTCTCCGGCCACTCAATGGGATGAGCCATTTCGACATTTTTTGCGCCACTAGCAGGCAAAACACGGGTTTTGACGGGATTGAAGGCTTAAGGACCTGGTCGTACTTGTTGTAACAAGGCAAACAGAGCCTAGTTTTGTCCGTCTCTTGCTCTGCGCAGCCCTGAGGTATTCGACGTTGACTGGTGTCTGGCGTTCGCTTCAGCCCGGCCATAACATACCCAAAGCCAACTCTTCCCGGCGTTTCTTCCTCCGACCAAGCGGCTTTCGAGCTCCACCTGTTAGATGACCCTGCTTTCAACCATCATGACTTCGTTCGTCCACCTTCCGACAACGAAGCAGTCGATTTTACCTCTTCGCATGAGCTGCTCCAGATCTTGCTATAGTCGATCTTTCACCACTGGTGTACACCGGACGCGTAGCTTCAGCGACCACTCGGCATGTTGATTTGGCTCTTTGCTTGATGCTTCTTCAGACCACGTGGCAGTGAGATCTTCCTGTCTTGGGTGCCCTTCGTAAACGACCTTAACAAAATTCGCAAAGCCGATAAACTCGATATAAGGCTATACTGGGTCTTGCCAGTGGTCAACGACTCGTATCTGATCGGGAAGCTACGTTCATACAGTCTCGTACTTCTCGACACGTCCTGAGGCCTCATTCAGAAGCCCTTGTCGCTCGCCATCGAGTTTGAGCATTTTGCCACCTTCTGCAAAAGATGCGTAAAACATCCATCATAGTCTCCGCGCGTCCCCAGTCCCCATCGAGGATTCTCTGCCACTCTTCTTCGCCAGTTCCCCTTTGCCTAGCTCTTTGCAAACGAGTATAGAGGAACCCTTTGTGGAAGATCAATGCACTTCGTACAATGCAGAGGGCCGTTTGCAAGTATAACAACATGACGAGCATTATCAAGCAGAAGCGATAAATCGGGTGGCCGATTAGGATGCACTCCCAGCTCTCTGGGTTCGTGCATCTTGGATCGTCAAGGTGTACATCTGTTGAGGACATGTTATCGCACGTTGGTGACTTGTCCTCGGCAAAGATGTCCAAAAGATGTTCTGGGTCGTCTCGGCCAAAGTCGTTACAGTGTCGAACGGGTCGTGCTTGTTGGGTTGGCGAAGCTTTGCGCTCGTGCGTGAACGTCAGTTTGACTTTGCCTGAAGGTCTGCGAATTTGTTCTGTGGCCTTGTGTTGGTCAATTGCAATGTTGGGGCAAGAAAAGTAAGGAGAGTGCAGGGTATAAATAGTTGAGCAATGTTTTGTGGGGTGGTAGTACTACTAGTCCCGGATTCTGCCTGTCCTGAGCAAGTTTCCTTGCGCAAGTTTTGGCTCTGCACCCATAGTGGCTTTGGCCTGGGCCTCAAGGCAGTCCAGCTGACGACTTCAGCTGTACGCTGTCATGCATATTTGCAAGGCTAGTTGACGCCGTTGATTGTCGACTGCGACTGACAGCTCAGACGAAGCTGCTACTTCCTTTCTATCATGACGTAGTATATCATGGGCTTGCTTTCACACAAGTCTCCCAGTTAGCTCATGGAGTCACGGATATGGTCAACTTATTTGACTTGCTCATAGCCATACAGAGATGCACTGTCTCCGCTCTTCCGCAACTTGAAGCCCAATCTTTTCTCAAACGGTATCTGGCCTGAGACACGGTGTAGGAAGGCAGCAAGTAGCAATGCTACAAAAGACGCTATCCTCTGACAAACAGCAGCGTGACGAAAGGGATAACAGTCGTGGCAGGTCTAAGTGACCTTCACTGACGACGGAAGTTGTCTGGTCGTTGTTCATGTTGGCATGTTGTAGCAGTGTCTGGTTCAACGAGCGATCATGGCCAAGGGAGGCCTTCAGTGGACGAAGATGGTCGACAGCATCCGTATATAGTGACATGTAAGACCAGGCGTTCGTCAAACTGCTAAACAACCATAACGGTACCACTCATCGGTACCTCGTCGCGAGACAGTTCATTATCGCCGTGGTGCAGGAACATATGGGTCACGTGTGGGAACTAGCCAAAAAGATTTGCTTGCATTGCTCGACCCACTGCATCCGCAGTTCTTCAATTTCGCCTGAGCCTGCTTCATGTCGGGCACACCCCCTCGTATCTGACAGTGGTCCTTGCCGCATAAGCCTGCGTGGTAATGGCCCCAAACCAAGGTCGGCTAGCTGCTGAACCTATCATCTTGCTCATTGGACCATGTCCAGGCGCGTCATGACTTCCTCCAGCCAACGCTGGCCTGACTCAACAAATGTTGGTTAGGGTCCAAGTCTCCATCACGTGGCCTGCTACCATATTGCTGAGCGCGTCTCTGCGAGTTACAAGCTAATCTACCGAATCATCAG
>Ga0210040_10001221_pt1 | contig 39661 bp, 39 predicted proteins | sample CryGeyCG12114_NA_FD_185462 | JGI IMG/M metagenome (GOLD analysis project Ga0210040, IMG submission 185462) | Groundwater microbial communities from aquifer - Crystal Geyser CG19_WC_8/21/14_NA (SPAdes) (version 2) | ecosystem: Environmental > Aquatic > Deep subsurface > Groundwater | place: USA... | reverse complement strand
TAATCTATAGATTGTCGGGTAGTGGAATAACGGATAATTAGTTTCAGGTGAAAACACACTGAAACGGCGGCCAGGATTCCCGACAAACTAATCTTTATGGAGCACTAGGGGATTGTTAAAAAATATTGTTGCTAAATTATTTAGTTTTATATTTTTCTTTTACTTTGCTATAAATTTTAGCAAAATCAAAGAATATGAAACTGCCTGCCTCAACTCCCTTGCTTAATTCGAACCCGGAATTATTGTCAGAAGAGTTAATATGCCCATGTCTAAAGTATTATAAATACAACCCGGCGCTAGAAGAATACCTGCTTATTATTTCTCCGCCGGACATGGTTAAAGATGCAGTTGTGTGGTATAAAAGCCTTTTAGCTAAACACATTGGTAATTTTGCCGCTTATTATTCCATCGCGCATCTTAGTATTGTATCTTTTCAAATACATGCTAAATGGGAAAAAGCTTTATTTCGTTCTTTAGAAATTATCGCTGCTGAAGAAGCACCTTTTACTTTTCAAATTAATAGTTTTGGCTGCTTCGATTCGTCCGGTACGGTATATTTAAAACTAGAGGAGATAGAACACTTTGCTAAAGTTAGTAGTAAATTCTACCGGAATTCTTTTATTAGAAATTTACCCGGTGCCTTTAAAGTTCCCACGTACATGCCTCATCTAACGATTGGCCGGAGCTTAGGCCCTAATTTTGATAAAGCCTGGGACTTGTTTCAGCGGCAAAATTATTCGCAAATCTTTACGGCAACGGGAGTCCTGTTGTTAAAACGTGATAGCCAAGGTAAGCTAAAACCGGTGCAGGAATTTCCTTTTCTTGCAAAATCTCCTGCTCAGTTGGCTCTTTTTAGTTTATGATAATAAATATCTCTTAAGATTTCCTACCGTTATATCAGGTTGCTTTAACATTAACTTAAGCTTGGCTAAATATAATCGAACGATAAGGGCTTTATGTACGGTCGAAGTTTCCAGGATTTAGATGGGCATTTGTGGGAAGTGATGTGGATAGAAGCTAATTCAATCCAGCAGAATTAGAATCTCCAATTTATAGAAATCTAAACTTTATTGAACAGGAGTTTAATTGGTTGTAAACTGCTGTTCAATGAATGCTTTGTCAGTTTAGATATTTATATAAGCAACATTTAAGCTTGTTCCCGGGTTGTTTAGGTTTTACTGTTTTGCTTCTATATGTTATTATTTGCAAAGCACTTCAGGGCAATATATATCAGGTCAGGCATAATAAATAGTTGAAAGAACTATTAAATTTTACGGTTTAAAATGAAAAATAGAAGTTTTAAGGCTGGAATCAAGCCGCCATTGTTTTAGGCAGACAGCAATTTTTGTACTTTTCACCGCTGCCGCAGGGGCATGGTTCGTTTCGGCCCAGGCGTTTGCCGTAAGGATTTAGTAATTCCCGGAAGTTCAGGCGAAAACGGCGTTTAGGGTTTTGCTGAAAAATTTTGGTTAAGAGCGCATACGTGCCCGGGTGTTTCTCAGCCATCTGGCCGGGTTTTTCAAAGAAATATTCCGTAACAACCGCAAAAAACTCCGCTTCATTGGTGGCACCGTAGGGGTTTATATCGGAGTCCCCGCGTTTAATTTGTTTTATTTTACGGTACACCAATTCATTCCAGGGTTTTACCAGTTCTGGCGGCAGGTAAGCGGTTGGCGTACCGTCTATTTCCCCGTCGGCTTGGTCCAGCATGTGCGCAAATTCATGTATACCTACGTTCTGGCGGTCGCCCATGTCGTTGAACCCCCGCTCCAGAGCCGGTTTAGAAAGCGTAACGTAATGGTCGTTCTGGAAAGGATTTACCCGGCCCAGTACTTCCGATACCGCTTCGCTTTCCTGGTCTTTATAGCGCTCCAGGCTTCCGGGAAAAATTAAAACCTCGCCCAGGTTCGTGTATTCCCAGTCCTGAAAACCAAAAATAGGTATAATAGCACTGGCAGCAACCAACACTTTCGTCAGATCGTCTACTGCTACTTCAATGCCGGTAATTCTTTTCTCCGACAGGAAAAGTTGCAGCATTTTTTCGAAACGCTGTTTCTCTTCTTCTGTTTGTAAAGTATGGTAAAAACCCACTCGGTCATTCAATATTTTACGCCATTCCGCCGGAAATTCCTGGGCCATCACCTTTTTACGATGACGGCTTTTCCGGGTAGCCCAACGATAAAATACCAGGCTTACACTAACAACAAATATAATAAAAGCTAAAATCCCCATAGGCCCTCTAAACGAAAGCTTGCCGGAAAAGATGCTAGTAGCTTAAAGCACATTAAAGGAATTGCTGGACAAGCAAAAACTCATAAAATATATGAGCCTGAAATTTTAATTCCCGAATGAACGAATACCACAAAATCAGCAATTATTTGGTGGTATTGTATCTTTTAAAAAACTATTTATTCAATCCGTTTTCCCGTATAATGACCACGAACTTATATTACGCTTAAATTTATTCAGGAGAAAGCAAGGGGAAATATTTATAGATTTTAATTTTAGACCATGCAGCTTATTCAAATTTTTTTACCCTTAATTGAAAAAGAAACACAAGATTTTGCCAGCAGTCGTTATGCTGAAATCAGAAAAGAACTAACGGAAAAGTTTGGGGGAATTACCACGTACACCCGTTCTCCGGCTACCGGGTTGTGGAAAGAAGAATCGGACAAAACCGTGAAAGATAAAATAATTATTTACGAGGTAATGGCGGAAGATTTAAATAGAGACTGGTGGCAGCAGTATAAGCAAAATTTAGAAGAGCAGTTTCAGCAAGATGAAATTTTAATCAGAACCTGGAAAATCGATGTTTTGTAAGCTTTAAAATATGAATGAAATTTATTTAAAGTTAATCATTATAAATATATATAAGGTTTTGATTATTAATTATATATTTATTGTTTTTAAATTGCTTTATTAATGGTTTGTTCCTGTTACATTAATAGAGTAAGTAATATTGACATGAAGTAAATTCAGCTTGCGAAATAGCCAGATATTTTCTTTTCTGAGGAGTTACTCTGTACACAGGAATTAACTTTTACTGAATTTTTAAAACGGTTTTAACCAGCTAAATATCATTCGTATGAATACGATGAAATATAGGTTCTTCTTATTAAAAGCTGAAATTTGTTTCCTGCTGATCGGCGTTTTGGTTTCTTTTATTCCTAAAACATCCGCTCGCCAGCCAGCAAACCAGGTAAAAATTATCGGGGGTATTATAGAAGGCATCACTACCAGCAGTGGTATTCGGGTTTATAAAGGTATTCCGTTTGCGGCCCCGCCCATTGGTAAATTACGGTGGCAGGCACCCCAACCAGTAAGCCCCTGGACCGGGGTACGCCAGTGTGTAGCTTTTGGGCCCAGCCCGATGCAAAACGAGCCGAAGCCTTTTAGTATGTGGAGTGCCGAATTTTTGATTCCTAAATCCCCAATCAGCGAAGATTGCCTGTATCTGAACGTGTGGACCGGCGCCCAAACGGCTAAAGAAAAAAGGCCGGTAATGGTTTGGATTTACGGTGGCGGATTTAACAGCGGCGGCAGCGGCGTTCCTATTTACGACGGCGAAGCAACGGCGCGTAAAGGTATTGTTTTTGTCAGTTTTAATTACCGGGTAGGAATATTTGGATTTTTTGCTCACCCGGAATTAACCAAGGAATCGGGGCGGAATGCCTCGGGTAATTACGGTTTGCTGGATCAGGTGGCCGCTTTGCAGTGGGTGAAACAAAATATAGCGGCTTTTGGTGGCGACCCTAATAATGTAACCATTGCAGGGCAATCGGCTGGTTCTATGAGTGTAAATTGCCTGGTAGCTTCGCCCTTAACCAAAGGTTTATTTACAAAAGCTATTGCGGAAAGCGGAGCGAGTTTTACCCGCCAGAGTGCCACATTGCCACAAGCCGAACAGGAAGGCTTAAAGACAGCGCAAAAATTAAATGCCTCATCCTTAACTGATTTGAGGAATATTCCGGCGGCTGAATTATATAAAACCCCTGGTATGCGGCCCATTGTAGATGGTTATGTGCTGCCCGACGATATTGCCGCTATATTTGCTGCGGGTAAAGCAAATAAAGTAGCTTTACTAACCGGTTGGAACGAAGAGGAAGGATTGATGAATGGCCCTATACAAAGTGCTGCAGATTTCCGGAAATGGGCTGAAGAACAATATGGCGATGATGCTAAAACTTTCTTACAATTTTTTCCGGCCACTACAGATACCGAAGCAACTACTTCGCAACTGAAATTAGCACGCGATATGATTTTTGGTATTCAGAATTATACCTGGGCTAATGTGCAAAGCGCTAGGGAGCAGCCGAATATTTATGTTTACCGGTTTAAGCGCAAAGTACCGGCCACCGGCGAATATGTAAAATACGGAGCCTTTCACACCGGCGAAGTACCTTATGCCTACGATAACCTCAAATTTGTAGATCGGCCCTGGGAACCGGTAGATAAAGAACTAGCCCGGGTAATGTCGTCTTACTGGGTAAATTTTGCCATTAGAGGTAATCCCAACGGGGAAAATCTCCCGAACTGGCCAGCTTACACCCTAAAAGAGAAAAAGATTATGATACTAGACGTAAAATCAGTAGCCAAGACCCTGCCGGACCAAGCCGCCCTTAATTTTCTGGTTACTCAAAGCAAAAACAATTAATTTGTTTAGCTTAGGCATAATCCAGACTATTCGTACCTCATTTCCAAAATCAGGATTCAGGTTCGTCCCGCAACAGAAAATCGGCCATTTTCCGGCTAAGGGCTAAGGCTACATCGTTGCTTACCGCCGTGCAGATTAGGGTTTGCATATCGTGTTCGTGGCTACATGGCGTATGCGGATTCATAAAGAATACGACGCGATGTACCTGATCTTCCAGTTTCCGGGCCGTAAGTAATTTATCTATGCCCTGGAGGCCATGACCGAGGATTCTACGCTCTGTTTCAGAATGCGGTTTACTAACTCGGCCTTACTGCTGGTACCAATCAGCCATAACTTCTTTAATTTTTCCTGGTTTTCTTTTACCCACTCCAGCAGTTCGTCTTTTTTCTAGTTATGTACCACCAACGCCAATGTTCCCATGTTTTTTGTAAATCAGTTTCTTAATTAAATCTATTTGTACAAGATAGCACTTACCTAAAGTAAAGGCACTTTAAAGGTTAGGCGCTTATATCTTGCATACGCTCAGAAACTTGCTGTGTCTTATCCGAATTCCTCTGATTAAAGATTGTTCGCACCCTTTACATTTTATTGGTAATAGATGCGCCAGAAAGAACAACATCCATCATACGGCGCCGTAGTAGAGGCAGCCATTTCTTAGATTATTTGCTGCATGATTTTAGTATCGCTTTTCACGCTGCCTCTCCAGGATCCGGTTCTGGTTTTCGCGGTTATTCTGTTGGTTATTTTATTTTCGCCTTTATTATTTAGCCGCATGGGTATTCCGGGTATCCTGGGGCTGATACTTTCGGGCGTATTGTTAGGGCCGCACGGTTTGGGCGTTTTGGAGCGGGATGAAAGTGTCGTTTTATTTAGTACCATTGGTTTGTTGTATATTATGTTTTTGGCCGGTCTGGAAATGGACATGGATGATTTCCGGGAAAACAAGAACAAGAGTATTGTATTTGGGATACTCACCTTTATCATTCCGCTTATTCTGGGTTGGTTGGGGGCTTATTATGTATTAGGTTATAGCCCACTATCGTCTTTTTTGTTGGCCAGTATGTTTTCTACCCACACGTTGGTAGCTTACCCTATTATTAGTCGTTTGGGCATTACCCAGAACAAAACCGTTACGCTTATATTAGGGGGCACTATCCTGACCGATGCCGCCGTACTTATTATCCTGGCAGTGGTTACTAATCTGCAAAAACCCGATGTTTCGCCGCTGTTCTGGGTACAGTTTGTGGCTTCTTTGGCGGCCTTTGTTTTCGTGGTGCTATGGGGAGTGCCTCGGTTGAGCCGTTGGTTTTTCCGCACTCTGGAAGGAGAGGGAAACTCCCAATACCTGTTTGTGTTGGCCGTGGTATTCCTATCGGGCTTTCTGGCCCACGTAGCCGGAGCCGAACCCATTATTGGCGCCTTTCTGGCTGGTTTGGCTTTAAATCAACTCATTCCTAAAGCTTCTCCCTTAATGCACCGCACCGAGTTTGTGGGTAATACTTTGTTTATTCCTTTTTTCCTGATTAGTGTAGGAATGCTGGTAGATGTACGGGTATTGCTCGAAGGTCCGGAAGCCTTATTTGTAGCGGCCATTATTATTGTTATTTCCTTTTTGGGCAAATGGATTGCGGCCTTTTTTACCCAGAAAATATATCACTTAGGATCTAGCGAACGCAACCTGATCTGGGGTATGAGCAGTGCCCATGCGGCAGCTACCATAGCCGTGGTTTTAATTGGGTATAATATCAAACTCCTCGACGAAAGAGCCCTGAACGGGACCATTATCCTGATTTTAGTATCTTGTTTGGTTAGCAGCATTGTAGCAGAAAAAGCCGGGCGGCAAATTGCCTTGGCCGAAGCCGAAAAAGTGCCTGAAAGTACCGAAGCAGAAGAGCGTATTCTTATTCCGGTAGACAATATGGATCATTTAAAGCGTTTACTGGATTTTTCTTTGCTGATTAAAAACCCTCAATCAGACGAGCCGCTGTTGCCGCTGGTAGTCGTATCGGACCACCATGCACCCGAAGACAAAATAAAGCTGCACCAGAAAAAGGTAACGGGTGTTATCAGTGAAGTAACGGAGCAGCATGAATTAATGCGACCGGTTTACCGGGTAGACCTGAACGTAAGCAATGGTATAATCCGGGCGGTTAGGGAACTGCAGATAACTGAGATTGTAATGGCCTGGAACGGAAAAATGAGCGGGCAAGAACGGTTTCTCGGAAGCATCCTGAACCGGGTGGTAAACCACACGTTGGTACAGACCTTATTTTGTAAGTTCTGCTATCCCCTGAATACCATGCAAACTATTATAGTAGTAGTGCCACGCAACTCCGAACGGGAAACCGGGTTTCCGTTTTGGGTGAACACCATCATGCAGTTAGCGAAAGGGGCGGGAGCCCGGATACGCATACTTGGTACCGCCGGTACCTTGCAGACGTTGGAAACCTTCGTCAAAAATCAGGACCGGTATACGGTAGATATCAGCTATGAGCTACATGAAAATTGGGATAACTTTCAATCGCTGGCCAAACAGGTAACCAAAAACGATTTGTTTACAGTTGTACTGGGGCGCCCGCATACGGTTTCGTACCGTCCGGAATTTAATATAATACCCCGTTATCTTTCCCGGTTTTTTGTAGATGTTAGTTATGTGTTATTATACCCTGCCCAGCAAGGATAGAGGAATGAAGTACTAAAAAAGCAAGCTTTATTTTACTGCCCGGAAGTAAATTTTTCCCGGAAATTTACCCAGTGCAAATAAGGTTACATCGCAAAGCCAAACTGACTGAATAGTGTGGTTTACCGGTTTATAATACGCGCCGCCACCCAGTTCACCTAATTTAATACGATCAAGCTCCAATGCGCCGGCAAAAGGCTGTTCGCTCATTTCAACTACTATACGGTTTTTACCTTTTGCCAGGTAGTCCAGCATATCGTCGGCACCGGCTACCATGGCTAAGTTTCCTTTTGGCCCCGGATAATCAGGCAGGTCGATGTACCAGGTGCCGTGGGCTTCTTTGTTAAAAGTAAAGGTTATAATTTCCACTTCAGGTTTATTCCAAATAACCAGCAGCATTGCTGCCAGCACTAATTGTATGGTCCATATCATGTATTTAAAACATTGCCTGATAGGGGAAAGTTTCAGTTGCTTTTATGCTTTTAGACTAACCAAACCAAGTTGATAAATGTAAAATTAATTATTTAGAATATTTTATATAAAATACTGGTTTTAAATATTTTATAACTATCTATTTAAATAGAAGAAAAATTGTCCTTTGCCCTTTAGGCACAGCTTCAATGGTTAAGGAACGAATTATGGAAATACTTTTCTTTCCTGAATGAAAAAGCTAATAAGTGAACAGATAATAAAGCTAATCACTTGAAACCAGCACCTTGCTTAAAACCTTTCATTTATTCTGACAGTTTCTACAAACATGGCTTTAAAAATAATCCAGGTGATGAATTATATCGATCTTATTTTCATAATTATAATTCTTTCCAGTGTTTATACGGGTTGGCAACGGGGTTTTATCCTGGGAATTCTGGATCTGGTACGTTGGGTGGGTAGTTTGCTGATTGGCTTACGGTTTTATCCTTATCTAGCTGAATGGCTTTCTCAAAATGTGGATTGGAGTCCGGTCTGGATTCCGCCTGTTGCTTTTTTTATCGTAACGATACTGGTTAGTATCATCATCCAGTATGTAGGGGTTTTAATCTTAAGAAAATTACCGCCTGAAATTCATTTCCGGAAAAGCAACCAGGTTTTGGGTCTCATCCCGGGTCTTATAAACGGCTTTATAACCGCTGCTATTCTGGCCATATTTTTACTGGCTATTCCCTTGCCCGACGGCATTGGGGCAAAGGCCCAGGAAAGTAAAATAGTTACCCGGCTTGCTTCCATTACCGACCGTGTTGAAACAGCGCTGGCTCCTGTTTTTGAGAAAGCGGCAAACCGCACCCTTACCAAGCTGACGGTTGAACCAGAATCGGAGCAAATGATAAAGCTGCCGTACAAAGTAGCTACCTCTAAACCGCGCCCTGATTTAGAAGCCGAAATGTTAAAACTGGTAAACGAAGAGCGGACTGCAAATGGCCTGAAGCTATTAGAAGCGGATACCGCCCTGACCCGGGTGGCACGTTTGCATTCCGCCGATATGTTCCGGAGAGGTTATTTTTCGCACAATACGCCCGAAGGCAAAGATCCTTTTGATCGGATCCGGCAACATAAAATCAGGTTTTTAAGTGCCGGTGAAAACCTGGCTTTGGCGCCCACTTTAGGGATTGCGCACGAAGGTCTGATGAATTCACCCGGACACCGGGCCAATATCCTGCAAAAGAGTTTCGGGCGCGTAGGTATTGGGGTAATGGAAGGTGGTTTTCACCGCTTGATGATTACCCAAAACTTCCGGAACTAAGCTTATTAATTTGATAATATTGTTATCACGGTTTGGTGTATTTTAATAAAACAGCGTCCTGGAAACAGATGATGTAAGTAGAAATTGCAGTGCAACAGTAGCTGGGTTAAATTCCTGATCGCTACGATTCATTTATTTTCATTGATAAAACTCAAAGCTTTGCATCTTTTACCAGTATCGGGAACGGCCCAAACCGGACCATAGGGATTGGCTATTGTTTTAATGGCTATAAGTAAAACCAGCAAAATCAGAATATATTATTCCTGGTAATATCGGTTTGTATTGAGTATATATTAAAGCTATTATTTCAAAAGATAAACCAGATTAAATAGCCGTAAATAATCTAATTTTTATCCTTTAACTTACTACGGCCTCCATTAATGCCGTATAAGCTATCATTATTCTTTTTATAACGCTGCATAATGGAAAATTTATCATTTAATGACAACATATTGTCCATCGATATTGGTGGTTCTAATATTAAAGCTACAATATTAACCCCGGAGGGAGCAGTACCTGGTGTTTACCGAAAATTACCAACTCCCGAACCGGCTTCTCCGGATAATGTAATTGGTCTTATTCAGGACTTAGTGAAGGACTTTCCCGAATATAGTAAAATATCCGTCGGTTTTCCGGGCTATGTACGAAATGGGCGCATCCATACAGCCCCAAATCTGGGTACGGCGCGATGGCAGAATTTTAATCTGCAGCAGCAACTCTGCGAAGCAATGGGTAAACCCGTGCGCCTGGTAAATGATGCCGACCTGCAAGGGTTGGGAGTAGTAAATGGGAAAGGATTTGAAATGGTAATAACGTTAGGTACCGGTTTTGGTACTGCTATGCTGCATGATGGCCATTTGTTACCGCACATGGAATTAGCCCATCATCCGGTATACAAAAATAAAACTTATGATCAATTTATAGGTAATCAGGCCCTGGAGAAGCATGGAAAAGAAAAATGGAATAAGAGAATGAACCTGGTATTATCTATTTTAAAAACCGTCTTTAATTACGACCATTTATTTATTAGTGGGGGCAATGCCAATCATCTGCGCATTCCCTTGGATGATAACATTACCATCGTTACCAATCGGGATGGGATAAAAGGCGGTATTCGGTTGTGGCAGCAAGATGAAAAGCGCTTTGTTGATACGCCATATTCTGCCTTGTAATTATTATGAGGGTGAAAATAAATTTAATCCGCGGTTGGTCTTAAGCCTGATACTTACAAACTGCGACGAAAACTTTGGGCTTAGGCCTGCGTTAAAGATTTAAATTCTGTAGAAGCAAAAATACCAGAAGATAGTTTCGGGTACTTTACTATAGAACCTGGGAGCTGTAATAGCAGTACAGCTAGGCAAAAGACCAATATTGTTATTTATACTTTAAAATCTTAAAAACGAATTAAAGTATTTTAAAGCTAAAGTGATAATGCTAGGATGTATTCTTATAGTGTTGGTTGTGAATCAGAAATGTAAAGAAATAGGGTAGAATAAATTGAATGCGAACACTTCAATAACAGTATAGGCTTTTCTTGTTTTAGATATTATTTAATTAAAACCAAATCAATAATTACCAGATTGTAGGCAAAGAACAATACCTTAAAATAATTGTTTTGGTGCCTTAGTTTTAAACTTAATTTAAATATAAAAACATGAGAAGACTACCCGTCTATTTATTATTAGATACTTCCGGTTCCATGACCGGTGAGCCCATTGAAGCGGTAAAAAATGGGGTGCAGGTAATGATTAGTTCATTGCGGCAAAATCCCCAGGCCATTGAAACTGCTTTTATTAGCATTATTACCTTCGATAGTGTGGCCAAGCAAGCGGTGCCTTTAACCGATTTGTCGTCGTTCCAAATGGTAGATATTAAAGCTACCGGCACTACCAATTTGGGCGAAGCGTTAAAGCTGGTATCTACCTGCATGGATAATGAAGTAGCCAAAACCACCGCCGAACAAAAAGGCGATTGGAAACCGCTGGTTTTTATCATGACCGATGGTATTCCGACCGATGATTGGCAAAGCGGCCTGGAAGAATTTAAGAAACGTAAAACCGCTTTTACGGTAGCCTGTGCCGCCGGTAGTGCCGCCGATTCTAACCTTCTGAAACAGATAACCGAAAATGTAGTAACCCTGGATACGGCCGATAGCCAAAGCATTTCTAAGTTCTTTACCTGGGTTTCGGCTTCTATTGGTGTGTCTTCTACGCGGGTGGAAGATGCCGGCAAAGAACTTACCGGTATTGGTGAGTTGCCACCGCCGCCTTCCGAATTAAATATTGTTACGTAGTAGTTACCTATTTTTTACCACAGCGAAAAACTAAGCTAATTGCCGCAAGCACAAAGTGTATTAGGTGTTTGCCGTGGTTTCGTTGGGTTTACGCTGTGGTAAAAATGTAAAATACAAACCAGAGCAATAAAAGAGAGCAGGAATGAGCGATGCAAAACAACTGGTAACGCAACTTTTCAAAAGCAGTAATATTAACGTATCGGCTAACCGGATGCCTTTGTTCAATCAGTTTTTACAGAATGAACAGAACCAGGCCATCTTAGACCAAATTATACAAAACCAAAACCAGCTTATGGCTAAATGGCAAACAGAAGAAAGAATAGCTGATATTTTAGAGCAGCCAATTCGCATAGCCAATGCTACTGTGGGCAAACCTTATGAAGCCAAACTTGATTTTGAAAAATTTGGCTGGCAGGATATTACTAGTTTTCAAGTAGAAGGACTGGAACCCATAGGTTTAAAGTTCGATGAAGCTACCGGCTTCATAACCGGTGTTCCCACGCAAAGCGGCGATATTAGTTTTACCTATAAATTTAAATTAAAGGAGCAGCCGGAAGAAGCACTGGCTAACGAAAAAACAATTACGCTCATTATTAATCCCGATCCAAAAAGTTTATGGAAAAACCTGGAGAGTGATAAAAACGACCCGCATTGGAAAGAAGATAATGTAACTGTATTTGCACCTATAGGCGACCGGCATATTTTGGTTTCGTCGAAGCGGGGCCGTTCTCATGCTAATATTGGTTCGTTCCGGGAAGATGACTTTGCTATTCAGGATTTAGCGAATGGCTGGAGCCTGGTGGTAGTAGCCGATGGCGCCGGCAGCGCTAAACTTTCCCGCAAAGGTTCGGCTTTGGCTTGTGCTACGGTTGTAAACTATTTCCAGGAGGACTCCTCGGCAGAAAGCATGCGGGAGTTTGATGAATTGGTGCAACAACACGCCGGCCAAACTGGTGAAGACACGCAAAAAAAGTTAAACCGACTGGTGTATAATAACCTGGGAAAAGCCGCTTTTCAGGCGCATAAACAACTGGAAGTCTTTGCCACGGCGGAAGGCGTTACCCTAAAAGATTTAAGCAGCACCTTAATATTTACCTTATTTAAGAAATACGACACAGGCTATGCGCTGCTTTCGTTTGGCGTAGGCGATTGCCCGATTGCCGTGCTGAACAAAGATATTTCGGAAGTAACTTTAATGAACTGGATTGATGTGGGCGAATTTGGCGGCGGTACCCGGTTTATTACCATGCCCGAAATTTTCCAGAGTGAGAAATTTGCGACCCGGTTTGGCTTTAAACTGCTGGAAGATTTTTCTTATTTAATCATGATGTCGGATGGTATTTACGACCCCAAGTTTGTGGTGGAAGCCAATTTGCCCAACATTACTAAATGGCAGGAATTTTTAGCCGACCTTAACGGCCAGAATGCAGAAGGGATAAAAGTAGAGTTGCGTACCGAAAATAAAGATATTGAAGCGCAATTTTCGAAATGGATGGATTTCTGGAGCCCCGGCAACCACGACGACCGCACCTTAGCCATTGTGTTTTAAGTTATAAAAGTTATTGCCTTAAGTTAAAATCTGGTAAGAAATAAAAATATTTGATTAGTGAGTTACAGCATCATAAACAATTTTTCCAATAATCCGGGTCCGAATATAAAATCGGTACCTTCTGTTATTAATGCCGGTAAAACGTACCAGTACGTAGATAATGGTGAACCCATGCGGGGCGGCATGAAAGATGTTTATTTTGGTCCGGATAAATCGTACGTAGTAGCTTTTTACCGCGACAAACAGGATTATAATTCGCGCGAACGGTTAAAAAAACTGGTTACCCAATATTACGATAGCTTTTTTAACCGCGAAGGCGGCGATTACTACAAAGAACTTTATTGCTGGCCCACTGATATGGTAGAAGCGGATGGAAAAGTAGGTTTAATTGTGCCTGCTTACGACAAGAATTTCTTTTTCAAGAAAGGTTATGCTACCAGCGAAGGCATTAAAGGCAAAGAAAAGCAAGGTTTGTGGTTTGCATCGGCTAAATTCCGGAACAAGCAATTTAGCTTACGATTAGACGAAAGCGAACTGGGCAATTGGCTGAGTTATTTCCAGATTTGTGTAAAAGTTGCCCGCGGGGTAAAGCGCTTACATGCCGCTGGCCTGGCCCACTCCGATTTATCTTATAAAAACGTACTGATTGACCCGGTAAGTAAATCAGCTACCATTATCGATATTGACGGCTTGGTGGTGCCTGGTTTGTACCCGCCGGATGTAATTGGCACTGCCGACTTTATTGCGCCCGAAGTATTAGCCACCAAGCACCTGGACCTGCGAGACCCGAACCGCAAGCACGCCAATCGTACCACCGATTTGCACGCCTTGCCCGTGATGATTTACATGTACCTCTTATACCGGCATCCGCTAAAAGGAGGTAAAGTAAATTCCCTGGATACCGAACAGGACGACTTGTTATCGATGGGCGAAAAAGCTTTGTTTATCGAACATCCTACGGATACATCCAACCAGCCAAAATTGGGCCAGGTATCCAAATGGACTTTGCCCTGGGCTGATGTAACCAAACTGCCTTACACCATTACGGGCCCTTATTTAAAAGCTTTGTTCGACCAGGCTTTTGTAACCGGCTTACATGACCCGAATCAACGGCCTAATGCCGACCAATGGGAACAGGCTTTGCTGAAAACCACGGATTTGATGCAGCCCTGCAGCAACCCGCAATGCGACCAAAAATGGTTTGTTTTCGATAATACCACTTCGCCCAGATGCCCGTTTTGCGACACTCCCGTAAAAGGTACCTTGCCTGTCCTGGATTTGTACTACGAATTTAAACCCAATGTCTGGAAGCCGGAAAACCACCGGTTAATGGTATATCATAACCAATATTTGTTTCAGTGGCATGTAAACCGCAACATTGTTAGGAACGAAAAACTAACCGCCGAACAAAAAATCCCGGTTGGTTATTTTACTTTTTACCAGGGCCGATGGGTGTTGGTAAATCAAAAACTTACTTCTCTGAAAGACCTGACCGAAGACAAAGAAATACCCGTTAATACCATGGTAGATATTACCGACGGCAAGAAATTATTACTGAGTAAAGAAGAAGGCGGCCGGGTGGTGGTAATTACAATGGCTAATAAATAGCTTATTTCGTATAAATTACCAGCTAAACTTTTGTATATTAGCTTAATAAAATATAAGAAATGAAGGCAATTAAAATTAATGTAAATAAGCAAATGGATGGGTATACATTTAGTATTAGTCCATCTATTCGGGAACAGATTAAAGAACTAATTCCCAATGCTCACCCGGCCAATAATATTTACATAGCTTATGATACCAAAAGTAACTTTGAATTATATATAGACAATATAGAAAGCCATATATTCCCGGTGCTCCTTGGTATCGCAAATAAAGACCTTAAGAAAATAGAACAAATTGAATTAGTGGATACCCAAACCGGTCATACGCATAAAGTAAATCCTTCTTTTGACAAAGAAATTTAACCAGTATTTAGGCAAAGCCGGGCATCTTGCAATTATGTCAGAGTTTTTGATGCGGGGCTGGAACGTTGCTATTCCGGAGGTAGATGTAGGTGATGATATATTTGTTGTTCAGGATGAAAACGGAACCCTTAGAAGAGTTCAGGTAAAAACTTCGACCTCAAAAGTGCGCAAGACAGGTTTTAGTGCACAATTTCAAATTCCGTTTAAACAATTAAAAAATATAAGTAATGTACCGGTTCATTATGTGTTCATAGCAAGGTTAAAAGATTTCTGGAGCGAACCGGTAATTATCAGACAAGATTATTTGCTTGACCACTATGAAAATAACAACCTGGGTTCTGAATTTAGTGGAAAGATAATCTTATATTTTTCGTTTACAGATTCAAAAGTTGAGTGTTCCGGACAGGATTTTACAAAATATATTTCTGATTATACTGATTTCCCTATAATCGAACATTGAAATTTCATTCAATAATTAAAAATCTATTTACGCTAAATAAAACAATATAAAATGAAACTTAAACCAGCCGGTATAATTGTAATTCTCCTGATAATAGGCGTGCTTGCCTATTTCGCCATTAGTCCCCGCTTGTCGGAGATAAGAAATGAAAATTCAGCCACCAGTTCCAATTCTTACCCCAACAGCGATGCGACTAACGGCAACGCATCTGAAGATGCTACATCAACAACAACAACTACTACTACCAACACCGATGCCAATACTGAAAGTCGGGAGTTTGATTACACGCCGGAAAAACCGGAAAACGGCACCTTACGTGGCGTAGTAGAAGTAGGCGCTACCGGTTTTAACTCCTTCGTGATAAATATGGATAACCAGAAGCGCTGGGAAATTGTATCTAAAGATTTTGGCGAATCGCTGGCCTACGAAGGTCTGGCTACTACCGAAGATATCCGGACCGGCCTGAAAAAATACCTGGCTTCTATGTTTGATAAAGGCGTGGCTAAAAGCAACATGCACTTTGTTATTTCCTCCGGAGCTCAAAAAGAACCCAAAACCACTACTATCAGCAACGAACTTAAAAAAATGGGCTACGTGGTAAATAACGTTACCGCCGAACAGGAAGGTAAATTTGGCTTTAATGCTACCGTACCGCCTGCCTTTGCCGACAACTCTTTTTTAGTAGATATTGGTTCGGGTAACACCAAAATCTCCTGGCAGGAGAACGGTACCTTAAGGTCGATTGAATTGCCGGGCGCAAAATACTACGAAAAAGGCACTTCCGATGAGCAGGTATATAACGATGTAAAAGTACAGGTAAGCAAAATTCCGGAAAACAAACGCAATGTTGGGTTTATTTTAGGCGGCGTACCTTTTACCCTGGCCAATCAGCACCGCAATGGCGAAGAAAGATATACCGTTTTAAAAGCACCGCAAACTTATAAGGCCGCCGATAAAAAAATGGCCTCCGGCTTAAACATTTATAGAGCCATTACGGATGCAACTGGAACAGATACTTTCGTTTTTGACTGGGATGCCAATTTTACCATTGGTTTCTTACTGAGCCTGAGAAAATAATTAATTATGAGTTTTTTAAAGCAGCTATTAACGCCATTTGTAGAGTTTGAGGAGGATAAAAATAAGCAGCCGGCTAAAGAAAATAAGCCGGCTGGTAACCCAACTCCTCCAACAACTCCAGCAACGCCAGCAACATCTCCGTTAAGTCTGTCAATTCCGCCGGCCGATGAAAATGCCCAGCATCCGCTGATTAACGGCAGCGCTCCGGTTGTTAATACGCCTAATCAGGTGCCTACTTACGCGCCCAGCGGTACCTTAACCGGGCCTTTGCCGGAGCACGAACAATATTTCGAAAGATTGATTGATGAAGCCAATGTCAAGAACCCGCTTTTCCAAGGCACCGATTACAAAGAATTTGTGGATAGCAAAGTAGATATCGACGATATCCAGGATGAAGCTATTAAATACAGAACGGCTTATAACGTTTTAAAAAGCACCGGCCTCACCAAAGAAAAACTCCTATCTACCGGCCAGGAATATTTAAATATAATTGGCCGGGATTTAAATGCTTTTCAGAGTGCCCACGCCCAGCAGTATCAGAAAGAAGTAAGGCAAAAAGAACAGCTCATCCAAAAAAAAGCCGAAGAGTTGCAGGCGCTTACCCAGAAAATAAACGCTTTAAAAGCCGAAATTAACCAGATAACCCAGGATATCAATATCACCAAAGATAAACTCAATACCACCAAGAACTCCTTTTTGTTGGCCGGAGAAAATAAGCAAAAAGAAATTCATACCGAACTGCAAAAGATTGCGCAGTACTTTTAATTATTCCAAAACCACATCTAAATCTCCGTTTGCTTTTCTGGGGCAATTCGGTTGAGGCTTTCGGAATTAATGCAGTAACGCAAACCGCTGGGCTCTGGTCCGTCCGGAAAAACGTGCCCCAAATGGCTATCACAAACATTGCACTGCACTTCTATGCGCTGCATGTTATGGCTATTATCGAACACGTATTTAATGGCTCCTTTGGTAATCGGCTGTGTAAAACTGGGCCAGCCCGATATAGCATGGTATTTTGTGCAGGCATCAAATAACAAACTGCCGCAACCTGCACACTTGTAAACTCCCGGCTCATACGTCCGGCAATAGGCATTCCGATAAGGCGGTTCGGTTTCTTTTTGCCGCATAATCCGGTACTGGGCCGGTGTTAATTCGTTTTGCCAGGTTTCATCCGTTTTCTCCACCCGGCGGTAAGGTTCCGGATTACTGTATTTGGCATATTTTAAAACATCTATCCAGCGGAGCATTGTGAATTTGTTCTGTAGAAGATTTCATTCTAAAAAACATTTAGCTGACCGGATAGGTTCAGCAGCATTTTTTAGGGTGATTAAATAACCAGAATTGCCAGCATAACAGGGGAGAAGAAGGTTATATTCTAAATAAAAAATTATTACGGAACCGTGTATGAAATAGATCTTATTTGTGAGAAACGTAAGGTTACTCAGGCTGCGGTTTTATCATTTCGATATGGTCAATACCATCTTCATCGTAAATGGAGCCGGCTGATTCAAAGCCAAAACTCTCGTAAAAGCCTGTGGCGTATAACTGGGCCCCTATCCGGATAGGGCCTTGGCCTAATAAAGTGTAGGTCTGCTCCAAAGCGTGCTGCATTAAAATTTTACCCACGCCAGTACCTCTTACTGCAGGGCTTGTTACTATCCGGCCGATGGAAATTTCCGGGAAAGTTACACCTGCCGGTACCAATCGGGCATAGGCAACCAGTTCTTCTTGTCGGTAAAGCATTAAATGGTAACAATTTTGGTCTTTGTTGTCGGCATCCTGGAAAACGCAGTTTTGCTCTACTACAAATACTTCGTTGCGCAGGCGTAATATTGCGTATAATTCAAAAGAGGTTAATTGATTGAAAGGTTTGGTAGAAGCGGTTAATTCCATGAGTTTTAAAATTATTCCGGGCAATAGCGAAGCTGGTGGGGTTAGGTTCTCCAAAATATACCAGACCAACAAGTATACGGCAATTGAAGCAATGGTGCAAATCGGCGGTCATGCTGATTTTTGGTAAAACAAAAAGCTTTTATACTATTGTGGTTTGGCAGAAACAAAAAAGTAAGCTTTATTACTTCAAATACTAAGTAACCTAAAATTTGTAAGTGAAGGTAAAATAAACGATAAGGCATAACAATAACCAGCGCGTCTTAAATTGACAAAAAGAACGATGAAAGTAATAGGTAATATACTCCAAATTAAAAACACCAGAAACAATCAGCTACAGGATATAGAAGTTCACGTAGATCAGATTGCTTATATGACGCAAAAAAAAGACGGCCATTTTTTTCAGCCTTTTGAATTAATAGATACGCTGGATACGCCGCTGGTTATAACCGGAGATCTTTTAGCGCGCGCCCCGAATACCGATTTTGAAGAAGAAGATTTTAATTTTTACGTATTTGATAAAGCAGGCGATGTTTATCAAATGAACGAAAATAAACGCCTTACCCTTACTTTGGTTTACGTGGAGGAAGAAGAGCAAATAATATTAAACTCCGGCACTTATACCGTTACTATTCCGAACGACGAATTTGAACGCTTAAAAAAGAAGCAGAGTAAAAACAGGAAATCAAACCAAGGAAAAAATAAAAAGAAAAGTTAAGCCCCCGGAATTGGTTTATGCTGATATGCGGAACCGGCGGAATTTTATTACCATAACTGATATTGCTTATAGACCCTTTCCCGGGAAAGGATTATTCATAATCTTCCGTAAGTTATATTAATAACTCTATATCCTCTTCCTTAACTTCCATTGTAGTAGGTTAAAGTACGGCTGCATTCTCTTTGGTTAATAGAATAGAATAGCATGATCATCTGCTATTTCACCTTTTACTTCAGGTATTTTATTTTCTTCCGGTTTCATATTATTATTCATTCTTCTACTAGCCGCTTAAGCCGCAATGTTGATTTACACTGGTTTCCGGTTGGCTTCACCCAAAGAATTTGCTCATATTTATTATAAAGGCGCCAAGCAACTGGTTATTTTCCTGGTAACCATTATCATGACCCCGGCTACCGATTTGTTAGTAGGTATTGCTGCCGGTATTATAACCAAACTTATAATTAACTTAGTAAATGGTTTGCCGCTCCGCAGTATTTTCGAACCTTAAGTAGAAGTTAAAAAGCATTAGGACGAAACCTCTTTTATGGTTTATGTAAACGCTGCGGTAGTCCGCAAACCGGTTAGAACGGCTTATATTTATTTTATTTGCTTCCAATGCAGCTATTCTGCTGTTTCGGAAGCAAAATTAAGAATATCGGCTTTAAGATTAAAGCTGGTGAGGCCTATATTTGCCCGTATTTTTTATCCTGATCTATAAAATAATCTAAATGAAAAAAAGATTTTTACCTTTAATGACTTTTGCTTTGAGCTTTTCAACGCCAATTTTAGCGCAGCAAATACCCGATTCTACCATAGCAACTACTATCCCGGAAACAGCTTCTGAAATTTCTGCTGGAACGCCCAAATCAGCTGCTAAACCCATATCGGAGTTAAAATATAATCTTACGCCAGAGGGTACCAAGTACATTAAAGCTACATTTCTGAATCAGGTGTGGTTGCGGTATAACCAGAGTAACCCCGGCACCACTGTTAACGGCGACCCGCAGGATAATACCGTTGATATAGGTTTGCGCCGTACCCGGATGCAGTTGTTTGGTCAGTTGACCGACCATGTATTCTTTTATACCCAGTTTGGATTGAACAACTTTAATTACCTGGCGCAAAATGCCGGTAATCGCAAGTTGCAGGCTTTTTTCCACGATGCTTTAGGCGAGTACAAAGTTTTTAAAGATAATGAAAAACTGAAATTAGGGGCGGGCTTAACCATTCTAAATGGTTTGAGCCGGTTTACCCAACCTAGTGTAGGTACCATCATGACCACCGATGTGCCCGTATTTTTACAGGCAACTGTAGACCAAACCGATGAATTTGCGCGTAAGTTGAGTGTGTACGCCCGCGGCCAGCTAGGTAAGTTAGATTACCGGGTAGCTGTAACTGATCCGTTTCCAATCCAAACCAACGGGCTAACCGCACCTGCTTTGGGCGCAAATGCTAATTTTACCACTTACGGCCATACCAAACAATATCAAGGTTTTTTTATTTATAATTTCTTAGACAAAGAACCCCATATCACACCCTATATGGCCGGTACTTATTTAGGTGATAAAAAAGTTCTGAACCTGGAAAGCGGTTTAATTTACCAGAAAGATGCCACCTGGTATACGCAAAACGGGGTTGATCCTATATTTGATAATTTGCTCTTGTGGTCGGTAGCGGCTTTTGCCGATATGCCTTTGCAGGGTAATAAATTTGCTTTATCGGCTTACGCGGGTTACTTCAATACCGATTATGGCCATCATTACCTCCGGAATAACGGCATAATGAATCCGGCAAACGGCAGCAATGATTTAACTGTTTTTAATGGCACAGGCAATGCTTATCCGATGTTTGGCACCGGAGAATCTCTCTATACCCAGGTGGGCTTGCGTTTACCAAACGGATTATTGGGCGACAAAGGTACTTTAATGCCGTATGTCTCTTACCGCCATTCCAGCTACGACCGCCTAAGCGATCCGATGAATATTTACGATGCCGGTATCAACTGGCTTATAAATAAACACATGTCCAAAGTATCGCTTAATTATCAATTACGCCCGGTATTCGAAACAAGTACCAACGGCAATGTAAATCATACTTCTAATGCCAGCTCGGGCTGGCTGCAATACCAGATTTATTTTTAATCCGAAGGTTGATTTGAAAATAAAAGTTTGTTGTTTGTTATTTAAAAAAAGAAGCCGTGTTATCGGCTTCTTTTTTTTGTATGGGTAAATTGGTGGAAGAAAATAATTACTTAACAGATGACGTGCACACACCTTTTAATGGTTAATTAAACCGGAAAAAGCATGGGAGCAAAATCTTATAATAAGTTAAGTTATAAGAAACGTTGTTATAGTATTACTCTAAATTCAGGTACCATACCGCAAGTATTGCTTGTCTTGTTCCCAAAGCCAATCGTAAGCTTCGAATTGGTATTTAAACTGCCGGAATTCTACACCGGTATGGGGTTCCTCTTGCAACCAGCCATTTACTCGAAATTCATTGGAGGCATAATCTTGTGAAACCCGCGCAATTTTTTGTAAACCAACTTTCTGGTATTTGTTCAGAAAAAACTTATTTGTCCAAAGTTCATTTTTCTGGTCGTTGCCCGGTGAATTATAGGTCTCCAGCAAAAGAGACTTAACCTGGTAAGCCGAGATAATTTCAACTATTTTTTTTAACACCAGCCGGTACTCTAGTGAAGATAAAGGATCTGTCCACCGCACTTGCAGTAACTTATTATGATTTTCATATTCAATTTCTACTAGGTGGTGTTGGAACAGGATCATAAGAATTGCAAATATTTTAGAACTGAATTTATACAAAAACAGCTCCAAAACAAATTATATTGCATGATCGTAGATATAAATATTGGATGCATCTTTATATAGAATAGTTCTAAGTTTTAGTTTTATTTTTTAAATAGTAAATTTTCTAAAAAACATTAAAATTAAAATTCAAACAAATATTTAGGTCTAATATCGAATAATAGTGGGTAAAAATTCTACAATTGTATTTAAAAGTGAGGAATAATTCCCCAGGTTAGTAATGGATTTGTCTATTTGTTTGATTAATAAACTCCTATGTAAAACGAATACGTTTAAATATATTCTTATTTTAGCAAACAAGAAATATAATTTAAAACCATTTCAACAATAAACAATTGTAAATTTAAGTGATAGAAAATATAGAATATTAAGCAACACCTTAAACAAACATATATTGTATTTTTTTACTAATCTATGTACGTATAAATACTTGCGCCTAGTATTAAATACGACGTTTAAGTGTTAAAATCCGGTATATCAATTTCCCTTCCCGCCGCAGCACCATAAATAATTTCAGGTCGTTTTTTGCCTGTAGTAATTCATCGATTTTTGATATGGATAAATTGCTCGCCGTCCAGGTGTTTATAAATAGTATTTCATCGCCGGGTAAAATATCAGCTTCAGCCGCGGCAGAACCCGCTTCGGTTTTGGAAACAAAATAGCGGTTGTAGCTTTCGCCGGTAGCAATAATATCTAAGCCCGACATATCGTGTTCGAAAGGTTTCCGGAACAAGGAATTTGGTTTAAGGGTAAGGCGGCTGCGCGAATAATCGATTATAACGTTAAAACGCTTTAATATTTCATTACCTAAATTTCCGTTTCGTCCTACGTTGGTTTTGGCCGCAACGTGTTCATGGTCCGGAAAAGAAGAAAGTATATTCTTAAAAGTATATTTATTCAGCCGGAAACTGTTTATGCGCCCAATGTAACCATTAATGGCGCCGCTTAATCCTTTTCCCAGGTGCGTTCGATAAGCCGGCGTAGGCACTTTAATACCCGTATTCTGGCGTTGCTCCAGCGATAAAGCGTGGCTGGCGCCGGTATCTAAAATTAATTTTAAAGATAGCGGGGGCGTGTTCTGCAGGGTAGCCAAAGCGTAGAGATAAGGCCTTTGTTCTTCTAGTTGAAACGGTATTGCCTGGCCGTACGAACGTTTGTATTTAAAAGTAGCTGGTTCATATAAAGTTAACTTATGATCAACAAAGTTAATCTGCACGACAAAACTATTGAAAAACTGGTATCCCAGAATACCCGAAATAGGCACGCCGACATAAGAAGATAAATTAAAAACGTCTTCCGAAAGAATGGTAAGTATCAGGTCATCCGCTATTATACCATCGAGGTTTACCTTTAAATGCGGCACCATGTAAGCTTTTATCTCCTCGGTGTTTTCTCCGGCGCCAATTATCCTGATTTCATTTCCTTTTGTCAAGTTCAGGCTGTCCAGCAAATTCGGGTTCGTTATCAATCCCATGCCCACCCCGGTGTCGAGCAAAAAATTAAAAGGGCCTTTATTGTTAATATATAAAGGCACCACAATAAGATTGCGGTGAAAAGAAAAAGGCAGTATAACTCGCTTGCGGGGTGAATCGAATGTAAAAAAAGTTTGGCATTGCCCCGGATGAGCGAAACCAAAAAAGAAAAAAGCCAGGTAAAAACAGCAACTGCAGGTAGCAATACGCTTCCCGATCCAGGAAAAAAAAATGGCGTCCCCAGCTATCACTCTTAAAAAAATTGAAATATTTGCCCTGAATATGATCTAAGTTAAAGAATATTTCATATAAAATAATTTAAAAAAGAAAAAATAAAAAATTGTCTACCTACATTGAAGAAATAGCAGTGCAGACATTTAACAAAATATAAATTTCTTTAGGGAGACTTAGCGGGTGCTTGGTCCGGGTATTTGCGTCGTGAAAGATGGGGTGTTTTTCTGCGCAGCTTTGGTTTAGATTTCCAAAGTGTATTTACACGGTCTTAGATTTGATAGGCTAATCAGCAGAAGAGATATTTTATTAATCTAATCTTATTGCCGGATTTTTCTTCCGCTCCAGCTTTATGAAACTGAAAGAGTATTTATTTTTTTCGTCGGGTTGATGATCTTCGTGCCATACTTTCCGCCATTGGTTTTCGTCGTACGTAGGGTAAAACACATCTCCCTCGAACTCCGCCTGAATAAGGGTAAGATACATCGTGTCGATGAGCGAAAAAGCTTCTTTCAAGATTTCGGCCCCGCCAATAATGAATAAATCTTCGGAAAGTTCCTGGGCGGCTTTAATGCCGGCCGCCAATGAATTTACGACAATAGCGTTAGGTACTTTATAATCTGGTTGCCGGGTAATAATAATGGAAGTGCGCTGGGGCAGCGGTTTGCCGATGGATTCGAACGTTTTGCGGCCCATTATAATAGGATGGTGCAGGGTAGTGGCTTTAAAAAATTTGAGATCGGCGGGCAAATGCCAGGGCAACTGGTTATCTTTACCAATTACCCGGTTGGCCGACATAGCGAAAATAGAGGCGATCATTTAAGAGTTGTAAGTAGTAAGTTATAGGTATTAAGTTTTGCTTTTGGGATGCAGGTAAAGGCAAAATGGTATTAAGGTGAAGTTACATGCAGTTTTCCAATATTTTAAAATAAATAAAAAGGTTTAATAACTAAGCGCTACTTCATAAAGCGGTAGCCTCTCAGAAACTCCTCTACAAGCATACGTTTTTTCCCTTCTAACTGAATATCCAGCAAGTTTAAGGTGCCATCGGCGGTGATAACATGTAAATACGATTTGCCATCGGACTGGAAAGTACCCGGTGCCGCCGGAGTATTAACATTTACAACATCGGCTTTGTAAATCTTCAAAACTTTACCTTCCAGCGTGGTCCAGGCCGTAGGGTAGGGCGATAAACCCCGGATCAGGTTGCGAATTTGTACGGCAGGCTTTTCCCAGTTTATCTGGCAGGTTTCTTTAAAAATCTTAGGGGCTTCTTTTAGCTCTCCGGCCATGGGTTGGGGCTGGGTGGTAATGACATCGGCCGCAATGGCTTTTACCGTAGTTAGGGCTAGCTTAGCGCCCATGTATTTAAGTTTTTCGTACATGGTGCCAAAATCATCGGCCTCCGTTATGGCTATTTTATCCTGCAGAATAATGTCACCGGTATCTATCTGGTGGCGCAGGAAAAAAGAAGTTACGCCGGTTTGGGTTTCGCCGTTTATAATGGCCCAGTTAATAGGCGCGGCTCCCCGGTATTGCGGCAACAAAGACCCGTGAATATTAAAAGTACCCAGCTCCGGCATGTTCCACACTACTTCGGGCAACATCCGGAAAGCCACTATAATTTGGAGATTGGCCTGGTAGCTGCGCAGCTCTTCTAAAAAGTACGGGGCTTTTAAATTAGTAGGTTGCAACACCCGAATTCCCTGCATTACGGCGTATTCTTTTACCGGTGATTGGGTTACTTTTAATCCGCGGCCAGCCGGCTTATCCGGAGCTGTAATTACCGCTACCACCGGAAATTTATTTTCTATCAAAATCTGCAAAGTAGGAACGGCAAAATCGGGCGTTCCCATAAATATAATCCGTAAGTCTTTCGGCATGTGTTTATTCAAAATCAGGATAAAGTAAGTACTGCTTGCGCATTTTTTTGTAAGCCTGCAAAGCTGGTTGCCAGGAAGCCCGGATCTGCTCTTCGGTTTTGCCGGCTATAATCTGTTCTTTCAGGGCGGGCGTGCCCGCTAAAGTCGTAAAGAAATTGGTAAAAAACTTTTCTTTATCAGTGGAGTTGCGGTAAAAGTCCAGGATATACTGCACCGTAAATTTACCCTGTACATCGGCGGACTTTAATTTATAGCCGTAACAAACCTGGTTTAAGTGCGGTGGATTGGTGGCACCCTGCATCGGTTTAGGTGTAAAAGAATAAGTTTTTTTGGTGTAAAAAGGGCTGCCCAGTACCTGAAACGGCATTTCGGTTCCACGGCCTACGCTTACATTGGTACCCTCAAACAAACAAACAGATGGATATAGCTGCACCGCCAGATCGTTGGGTAAATTAGGTGAAGGCTTTATGGGCAAGGAATAACGGGTTTTATGCGAGTAATTTTGCACCGGAATTACCGTTAGGTTACAGGTACGCTGCCCTGCCAGCCATTTTTCGCCGTTTATCATTTGCGCCAGTTCGCCCACGGTTAGTCCGTGCACAATAGGAATAGGGTGCATGCCCACAAATGATTGGTGTTCAGTGTCTCTAACCGGTCCATCTACGTAATAGCCGTTGGGATTGGGGCGGTCCAGAATTAGCAATTGTTTATTATTTTCGGCGCAAGCCTCCATTACATAATGCATGGTGCTGATATAGGTATAAAAACGGGTACCAACGTCTTGGATATCAAAAATAACAGCATCTATGTCCTTTAACTGTTCGGCTGCAGGTTTTTTGTTTTTGCCGTACAAGGAAAAAATAGGTAAATTGGTTTGCGCATCTTTGTCATTGCTGATATGCGCTCCGGCATCTGCTTCGCCGCGGAATCCGTGTTCGGGTGCGTAAATCAATTTAATGTTTACGCCTAGGGCCAGGAGCGAATCGACAAGGTGCTTTTTACCGATTACGGAAGTTTGATTAACCACCAGGGCTACCCGTTTATCTTTTAGCCAAGGTAAATACCGGCTGGTTTGCTGCGCGCCAGTAATAATTTCGGTATTTTTATTTACCGGTTCGGCCGTAGTTTGTGGCTGAACCGAGGTTTGACCGCGGCTTTCCCCGGTACTTTCCGTACATTGTTTCAAGCTTAAAAGAGCAGAAAAAAACAGCAATAATAAATGTTGCATAAAGTTTAATTTAGAAAAAGTAATTCAGGCGGCTATCTTTGTTTTAAATCCGTTTAGCACGTGAACATATCCAGGTTTATCTCCAACAGAATTTCCGATACCGGCACGCAGTCTTTTACTGCCTCGGTTACAAAAATAGCAATTATTAGCATAGCCATTGGCTTAGCCATCATGATTGTTTCTTTCGCTATCCTGGAAGGCTTCCGGAACCAGATCCAAACCAAAATATTTTCTTTCGCCGCCCATTTACAGGTAAAGAAATACGACACCAATAATTCTTTTGAAGGCGAACCTATTAGTACCCGTCTGGTTGAGTCGGATTTAAAAGATATTCCGGACATCAAAAACATGCAGCCTTATTCTTTTAAAACCGCCATTGCTAAAGCCGGCGACGAGGTATTGGGATTGATTTTAAAAGGCGTAGACCGGAACTATGATATGGGACCTATGCGGGAAAACCTGGTGGCGGGTAAAACCATCACTTTCACCGATACAGCTGCTTCTAACGATATAATGGTGAGTCAGCAGATTGCGGATAAACTGAAATTGAATATTGGCGATAAAGCCACCTTTTATTTTATCCAGAACCCGCCGCGGGCCCGGCGCTTTACCGTTGCTGGTATTTACAAAACCGGTTTAGAAGAGTTCGATCAGGCGTATGTTATCGGCGATATGCAGCACATCCGGGATTTAAATAAATGGGCCGATACCTTGTCGGGCGGCTACGAAATTGTGCTGAAAGATTTTACCAAGATTGATACCGTAGCCAACGTCATTTTCGACAAGATGCACTACGATTTGCAACTGCAAAAAATCACCGATCAATACGCCCAGTTATTTGATTGGATGAAGCTACTAAAAAAGAACGTCATTATTTTCCTGGTGCTTATCATTTTTGTGGCTACTTTTAACATGGTTTCTACGGTTTTTATCATGATTCTGGAGCGGACCAACATGATTGGCTTATTAAAAGCTTTGGGCGGTACCGACCGACAGATTCGTTCTATCTTTTTCTTCCGCGGCTTAAACCTGGCTTTAAAAGGTATATTCTGGGGCAATGTTATAGCCTTAAGCTTTTGTTATATCCAGGACCGCTTTAAACTTATCCCGCTCGATCCGGAAAATTATTACATGGATACGGTACCGATTAACTGGGATTTCCCGGTTTTCCTCCTTTTAAATATCATTACTTTGGTACTCACATTGCTATCTATTTTAATTCCCACCTTTATGATTACCCGCATCCGGCCGGTAAATGCTATTAAGTTTGATTAAAAAGTAAGCGATTAAAACTTTATTTAATTGGTATTCTGATGTATAAAACCGAATGTAAACTAATAGAAATAGCTGAATAATATAAGAGCAGTAATTACTGGTTAATGTATAATTCATGGTTTAATTCTCTATTTGCTGCATCTGTAATCAACTTCTTTTTGGGATAAAGTACCACTTATCAGCTTTGGTTTGCGTAAAAGAGCATTTAGCCTTTTTTACGTATGCCAAATAGTAGTACTATTCAGAAAAAGTTAGTTATCCATTTTTTATTTAGTCTTTATTTCTGGTTTGCCGCTGGTGGCATTGCTGCTCAAGCCCAGCTCCGGCCCGCTGAAGAATTAAAAGAATTATTCGAAGCGGTCCAGTTAAAACCCGTATTTCCCGATTCCAAACTTTTCCCGGATTGCATTGCCCTTTATCCGCCGGAATATATATTACAGCAATACCGGACCGAGATAAATAAACCAGGTTTCGATTTGAAAGCTTTTGTTTTACAGCATTTTAAATTACCGCCGGAAACCAATGTTGTTTTTAGATCTGATACCAGCCAGGCTGTATCGGCGCACATCAACCTGTTATGGCCCGTACTTACCCGCGAGCCCCGGGCCGAAATTAGTTCCTTGATACCTTTACCGCACCGCTACATTGTGCCGGGCGGCCGGTTTAGAGAAATATATTATTGGGACAGTTATTTTACCATGCTGGGATTGCAGGTAAGTAACAGAACCGATCTGATTCAGGACATGGTCGATAATTTTACTTATCTCATCGATACTATTGGCCATATTCCTAATGGTAACCGCAGCTATTACGTGAGCCGGTCGCAACCGCCTTTTTATGTCATGATGCTACAGATTTTGGCCGAAGAAAAAGGACCGGACATTCTGAAAAAATATGCGCTGGCTTTACGCAAAGAATATGCTTTCTGGATGGATGGTGCTACCACTTTAAGTGCAGCTGAGCCGGCCCACCGGCGGGTAGTAAAGTTGCCCGACGGCAGCCTGCTGAACCGTTATTGGGACGATCAGCCGACACCCCGACCAGAAGCTTACAAAGAAGATGTGCTGCTGGCACAGGAATCTGGCCGGCAACCAAAAGAAGTTTACCGGCACGTAAAAGCGGCTGCCGAATCGGGTTGGGATTTTAGTACCCGTTGGTTTGCCGATGGCAAATCTTTACAAACCATTCATACTACTGATATTATTCCGGTTGATTTAAACGCTTTACTTTATCAAGTAGAACTTACTTTGGCCCAAATGGCCCAATTAGAGGGAGATTTAAAGCAACAGAAAGAATTTTTAAATAAAGCGGCTAATAGAAAGAAAGCTCTTTTGAAATACTGCTGGGATAAAAAAGAAAAGTTTTTTATGGATTATGATTTTTTAGTTGGAAAAACAACCGGTATTTATTCTTTAGCCGCCGTTTATCCTTTGTATTTCGGATTAGCTAAAAAGCAGCAGGCCGCGGCAGTAGCCAGACGGATAGAAACCGATTTTCTAAAACCCGGCGGCTTGGTAACTACGTTGCAGCACAGCAATCAGCAATGGGATGCCCCTAACGGATGGGCGCCGCTCCAATGGTTAAGTATTCAGGGTTTAAGCCGGTATCAACACAAAAAATTAGCTAACCAAATAGCGCAGAACTGGATTAATTTAAATACAGCAGTATATAAAAGCACCGGTAAATTAATGGAAAAATATAACGTAGAAGATATTAATCTTAAAGCGGGTGGCGGAGAATACCCTTTACAGGACGGTTTTGGCTGGACGAATGGGGTGCTGTTAAAACTTCTTTCTAACAATAGCGCAAAATAACTATTAGTTAAATTTTCGTAATCTATATACAATATTCAGGAAGAAACTTGTTCGCGATAGGTAAATAAGTTTCCTCCTGCAAATTTATTTTTATTCTGAAGATTAATTATTAAAAATTTATCAATTAAGTAAGCGGGCAAAATCAGTTTAAGTTAAATAAGCTTGTGAAATTCTGAAAATCAAATAGATTATTCACTCATTCACTTATTTTGTCATTGTACTTATATAGCAGGTCTTTGCTGGTTAGTATTTTCCCGCCTTTTTGTACGATATCGGCTTTCGCGCGCTCGTAATCTGCCGGGTTAATTGCCCGGATGGCATCATCAATCAGAAAAGTGGTAAATCCTTCCTGTAAAGCATCTTTGGCCGAAAAGTAAACGCAATAATCGCCGGCTAAACCTGCTAGGTAAACTTCGGAAATATTTCTACCCCGCAGGTAAGCAGTAAGACCCGTATTTTTGCGGTGTCCGTTATCATAAAAACCACTGTAGGAATCAATATCTTCATCTGTACCTTTTCGGAAAATTGCTTCTGCTTTTTGCAAGTTCAGGTCGGGCGCAAATTGTGCCCCCCAAGAGCCTTGCTGGCAATGGTCGGGCCATAAAACCTGCTCCAAACCATCCAAGTCAATTTTTTCGAAAGTATTACGGCCCGGATGGCTGGAAGCAAAACTTTTGTGATGCTCCGGATGCCAGTCCTGGGTAGCCACTACTAAATCAAACTGAGACTGCAATTGGTTTACCACCGGAATAATCTGGTCACCTTCCGGCACGGCCAGGGCGCCGCCCGGAATAAAATCATTTTGAATATCAATCAACAATAAGGCTTTCATTTCTTCTTTATCTAGGTAGCGCAAATATGTAAATGAACTAGGTAAAAACTTACCCAATCAGGTTATTTATTACTTTTTCTCCGGCAGAAATATTTCAGCCATCATGCAGCGGGCACTGCCGCCGCCCACGTGTTCGATGGTGTAAATAGGTACCGCTATGATTTCGGCGTATTTTTCTATTTGTTGTACCTGTTCCGGGCCCAAAGATTTATAAGCTTGCTCCGACATAATAAGGAAATGCTGCCCGGCTGGGTTTTTAGCTTCCAGCATATTGCCGGCATATTGGCGTAACTGCTCACTGGTGATATCTATAATTTCGTGGCCGGTGCGTGTGAGGCTTTCGATTACCTGTTTTCTTTCTTGTTCTTCCCGGATGGTACTGGTGCACAGCACCGCAAACCGGTGCCCGATGCATAAAATAACATTGGTATGATATACCAATCCACCGCTGTGGTCATAAGCCTGAAAAACTACCGGTTCAAAATCAAATTCTGCACAAAACTCTTGCAGTAAGTCCAGGTTGGTACGCGGCGACAAGCAAGCATAAGCTAGCCGGTTTTCGTGATCCAGAATCATGCTGCCGGTGCCTTCCAGGTATTTGTTATCTTTTTCGTGGTGGCTGAAATCAACCAGGTTTTTTACTTCAAAATCCTGACTTAATATATCTACAATTTCCTGCCGGCGCTCGAAACGACGGTTAATGGCGTGCATGGGATACAAGGCAATAGTTCCGTTCCGGTGCAGGGTAATCCAGTTATTCGGGAAAATGGCATCGGGCTTTTCGGGAGCCGCCGTATCTTCTATAACTACCACCCGGATATCTTTTTGCCGGAGCAGTCCCACAAAATGATCGAATTCCGTAAGCGCTTTTTCCTTTGTTTCCTCCGCCGAAGCACCAGATATTTGGTTTTGGAAAGCATTGGAAGCGGCCGTTTCGGGGTTAAATCCAAAAGCAGAAGGGCGTACCATTAAGATGGAGGACGTAGTTTGCATTCTTTAGTGGTTTGTTATTAGTTTTAAAGTATTATAACAACAATCAGCAATTAACAATCATAACAACAATCTTCAAATCATTTATCAAATTTAAACGGAGCGCGTAAGAGCGGTTGGCTCATGCAGCGCGAACCGCCCCGGGCTCGCGAAAGTTCGTCGGAGGAAAGCTCAATCAAAGTGTCTTTGATGGATTCCGGCGTTACTTCTCCGCTTTCGAAACGGCGGATTAATTCGCCGGCTCGCACAACTTCAAAACCTGCGGCCATACCGATGGGCAATGGTTTGTCTTGTTTCTGGTAATGGTTCCGGTAAACGTTGCTGAATTCCAGATTCGTAATCGTGTTACGGTCGTAGCCAATAACTACGCCTTCCCGCAAGGCTAGCAAATTACAGCCATCGGTCCATTGTTCGCGGTCATCGTCAGGAAAGTTGCCACTGCCGCAATAAATAATCATTACATCTGCGGGCGCTACTTTAAATTCTATTATGCTAATCTGGCGCACCAGGTGCTCCAGGCCGCGTGGTTGCTCCGCTACCGGCGGGTAGCCTTTAGCCACTAAATCTTTATTCATTATGGCATAATCTTCTTTGGTTTGCAAGAGGTAATTATGTTCCGGATGATAAGGCTGATGGTGCTTGTGCCGGTAAAACTGGAAAATCTGTGTTTCTTCAATAAAAGAATCTTCTTTGTGGTGATAAAATTTATCCAGGTAATCTACTTGTTTCGATTCTTTCTGTTTCATTAATTCTTCCGAAAACTTGCCGTACATTACCCACATATTGCGTTTTACCTGGGTAAATACTGTATCGATGTGCATTTGCTCCCGGCGCTGCGGTATTTTTATAACCGTTATTTGTTCTACATTTAAATCGGGCAAAGAAAATATCTTATGAATAAAGCCGTTTACCGCACTGGCCGATGTTCTTTCGCTGCAACCAATTAATACGTGCCGGGGGCTGATCATCATAACATCGCCGCCTTCCAGGCTTACTTTATTTTTGCGCTGATCTTCTTCATTTAACAAAAAATAAGCGCTGTCTTCTATAATTTCCATTACCTTGCCCGGGTCAGCTTTATAAAACTGGTATAAAGCCACGTATTTGGTAAGCAGCGATTCGCGTTGGCGGGCCTTTTTACAGGCTTTGCTTAATAAGTAATGATCCTGAATAACAACGCCGATATCACGGGTAAAAACCAGGTTAGGTACGGGCGGAAAAAGAAATTTATTTACATCCGGATTGCTTCGGTCGTGGGGCAATAAACCGGTAATAAAAGTTTTAGCTAAATCCTGCTGGTTTAAGCCGTGCAACTGCTGCTCGGTTTCGTAACTGCAGGCTTCAATGGCGCAAATAGCCGAAATCAGCTTTAAACGAATGGGATTTTCCTGGCCTTCGGGTGCTTTTTCGGCTAATAAGCTGCTTAACACCTGTTGCACATCTATAACTTTATCGGAGTTGAAATACTTGGGATGGCTGGGATTCAGGCAGTCGCTGCCTTCCGGCAAATGTTGGCAGTCGTTTTCTAATTGCTGCAGTTCTTTTATTTTATCCGGATCCAAGAAATACAACAAGATTTTTATATACTCATCGTACTCTTTTTTCATGGAGTCCAGGTGTACAATATCGTCGTACATCCAATCCGAAAATTTAGTCGGGATAATTTTGCCGATGCCAATATCCGGCCGGTGAATCATAATACGTTTCAGATCACCTATTTCGGTATTAACGTGTATTTTACTTTCAGGAATATGATCGGCCATAAAAGCTAATTTTAATTAAATTGTTTTAAATTTTCTTAATAAACCTACTTAAATAAGCTTTTTAATTTTCAAATAGCAAAAGTAGATACTACTAACTTTAACGGAAATAAACTCGGTCCGATCAGGTAAAAATAGCTTCTGCTCATCCTTCTTGCAATATTTACCGTATAGGAACTCAAAGTTTAACTAAACAGGAGGAATTTATTATGAGCAGCAATAAAAGAGGGGTAGAGGATCATTTTATCCCGCAGACCCAGAATAATACCCAAGTAGAAAAAGACGAAAACGGCAATATTAAAATACACCAGGACGGACCAACCGTACAGGCTGATGACACCAAAGTACAAAGCGTAGATAATGCCTTGCCGCAAGGAGGTAACCCTACTGGTCGCGGACAATCACAGCATAATTCCGTATCGGGTGGTAAATCGTTGCAGGGAAACAATGCCCGTAGCAATCCGCCTAGCGACAAAAACCATAACTAAGGATTTTTATAAATTTAAAACAAAAGGCCGAATAGATCTATTCGGCCTTTTGTTTTAAAACACTTGCTTCAGCCAAGCGGCAAAGTTTTGTCTTTGTTGTGGTGAGGCCTGCGGTAATTTCGATACGGTATATTTCGGAAAATAAGTGTGCTGGTCTGGTTGTAAGGTAACCTGGCGCAGCATTTTCTGCCGGAATAAAGTAAGTTCTATTGTTTCGGTCTGACTTAGCAAATTAGCAAAATTACCTTCTATCCGGCGGCCGTTTATCGCTATCAATTCATCTTCCAGGCTCAAAACAGCTGCCGCCGGCGATTGCGGCGCCAAACTACTTACCTGTAATATATTATCTTTTAAAGTTGTTTTAAAACCATATTTACATTCCGAGAGAATGGGGTTTAGAAGGGTGTTTAAAGTGCAGCCAACATAATGTAAAGCTGCCTCTAAATAAGCGGGCAGGGGAGCTGTTCCGTAAATAATATTCTGGAAATAATCTGAAAATGTTGTCTGAGTTATTTCGGCTACCAGGCGTTCATAGTCAGCTTCGGTATAACCAAGATTCTTTTTACCAAACTCGTTCCAAAGCTGCACCATTACGGTGTCCAGGCTGCTTTTATTTTGCGTGGTCCGCCGTATTTCCAGGTCCAGGATAAGCGCTGCCAAAGCACCTTTGTGGTAAATAGAAACTTTGCGGTCCGGAATACCTGCTTTATACCCGTCCAGCCAGGTATCAAAAGAAGAATCGGCTACCGAATAATTTTCGTGCCCGTAATCAATAAAATGTTTGCTTAAAACCCCGTTTAGTTCGGTAAAATATTGATCGGCGGTAAATACGCCGCATCGGGCCAGCAAGTAATCGCCGTAGTAAGTAGTTACCCCTTCGGCAATATAACCGGTGCGGAAGTAGTTTTCCCGGGCGTAGTCATACGGCAGCATTTCCTGCGGACGAATTTTTTTGATGTTCCAGGTATGGAAAAGTTCGTGGGAACTAACGCCGATAAATTCTTTATAAAGTGCCGGCGACATGAATAACTCTCCCGGACCTAAGGTAATAACCGTGGAGTTAGCGTGTTCTACGCCGTGGTAATGGGCATACGGCAATATCTGGTTCAGAAAGTGGTAATCCGCCACCGGAAAATCGCCGAATAAATTTAATTGCTCTTGCGTGAAAGCCGTAAAATCGTGCTTTATTTTATCCCTGTTTACCTGGCAATTTCCTTGTATCCAGATATAAAAAGGAATATTATTTACTTTATATATTGTTTGTTGTAAAGTGGGGCTGGCAATAAAGGGGCTATCCACCAATACATCGTAGTTGGGCGCTGATAAGGTATTTTTTTTGGTTTGGGGCAAGCCGCCGGCAATCCGCCAGTTTTCCGGTATATCCAGGTAAACTTCACAAGCTGCATCTGCCTGGCCTTCTACCTGCAAAAAAAGATTAATAGGGTTTATGTATAATTGCGTTTCGTCTACCCAGGAGCCGCCGGCATCCATTTGGCGCGCGTAAAAGTTATATAGTACCGTAATTTCGTTTAGGCCGGCTATATTTACTTCCCAGCAATCTTTAGTTACTTTTTTAAACAAAACAGCATTTTGGCTTTGATCTAAAATACGAAAGCTTTGGATTTTCTGCGCAAAATTCTGCAACTCATAACGGCCGGGCCGCCAGGCGGGAAGTTGTAAGTTTAAAATATCTTTTCCTTCCGTTTGAATTATAGTTTTTACCTGAATAAAAGAATTTAGTAGATTTTCTATTTGTAAGTGATAATGAACCATTAGCAAGCATTTATCTAAACCGGAGCAAAATTATAGGCTTTTATTTGTTAATTATATTTATACCTTAAATGATTATTTTAATTAATTTATACACTAAATGAATATTTTAACTGGTATACCTATAAATAATATTCATTAAATGGATATTTTATTGATTGTACCTTGTTATTTATGCAAAAGATATATAATTTTGCGGGCTGTAAATAAAATTAGGTGTAACGATGAAAAGAACATTCCAACCGTCACAAAGAAAAAGAAGAAACAAACACGGTTTCAGATCCAGAATGGAAACCGCAAATGGCCGTCGTGTATTAGCTAGCAGAAGAGCTAAAGGTCGTAAAAAACTGACTGTTTCTGACGAGAGAAGACACAAGGCTTAATCTTTTTAAGATGCTTTTGCTAGCAGCAGAGCATACGAATGAGAATGAGCGCTGCACCTAATCATCCTGAAAAAGATAGTATCTCTTATAGTTTTTCGAAAGAAGAACGCTTGCGCAGCAAGAAGCTCATTGCCGAGCTTTTTCGCAAGGGTTCTTCTTTCAATTTATATCCCCTCCGGTTTGTTTTCTTAAAAACCGACTCTCCCCAAGATAATTTTCCGCAGGTACTGGTTTCGATATCGAAAAAACATTTTAAAAAAGCCGTCGATCGTAACCGCATTAAGCGTCAGTTGCGCGAAGTATACCGGCTTCATAAACATTATTTACGCTTATCGGGTACTTGTTCTGTCCAGGTTATAGCTATTATTTATATAGGTAAAGAAAAAAGTTCTTTCGAATTAATCCAAAAAAAACTAAATTCAGGCTTAGAACGTTTACTAAATAACTAGCTTTCACCTCTTCTCATATCCCTTTATGTTTAAGAAATCTTTAGCCGGCCTAGTGGTGGTGGCTGCTTGCGGGCTGCTTTTCTCTTTTAAATCCGATGATGGTCGGTTCTTCGATATTGCTAAAAACCTGGATATTTTTGCTACCTTATTTAAAGAGGTAAATACGTATTATGTAGACGAGGTAACTCCGGCTAAGTTAATGCGCACCGGTATCGATGCCATGTTAAAATCCCTGGATCCATATACCAATTATATTCCGGAAGATGATATAGAAGATTTCCGGACTATGACCACCGGACAATACGGCGGCATTGGGGCCAATATTATCAAACAAAACGGTAAAACCGTTGTGCAATTACCTTATGAAGGGTATCCGGCCCAGAAAGCGGGTTTGCTGGCCGGCGACGAAATTGTAAAAATTGATGATATTAATATAGAGAAGAAAAGCTCCGAAGAAATTAATAAATTATTGCGCGGACCAGCCAATAAACCGGTGCGCTTGGAAATAAAACGTTTCGGATTGGATAAACCTATTTCGTTGAATATACTGCGGGATAAAATCCAGATTGAGAACGTACCTTATTTCGGCATGGTAACCGACGATATTGGTTATTTTCAATTGGCTGGTTTTACCATGGATGCCAGTCGGGAAGTAAGAACGGCTGTTACGAAGTTAAAAGAACAAGGCGCAAAAAAAATTATCTTTGATTTACGCGATAACCCGGGTGGTTTATTAAACGAAGCAGTTAATATTTCTAATTTGTTTATCCCGAAAGGAAAAGATATTGTAAGTACCAAAGGCAAATTAGCAGAGCGTAACCGCATGTATAAGGCATTGGACGATCCTATTGACCTGGAAACGCCTTTGGTTATTTTAACCAGCAGTACCAGTGCCTCGGCTTCCGAAATTGTTTCGGGTGTTATGCAAGATTATGACCGCGCCGTGTTAATTGGTGAACGAACTTACGGTAAAGGATTGGTACAGGAAACGCGACCGCTTTCATATAATTCGCAATTAAAAGTTACGATTGCCAAATATTATATTCCCAGCGGACGCTGCATACAAGCTATTGATTATTCGCATCGCCAGGACGATGGCAGTTTAGGTAAAATTCCGGATTCGTTGCGGGTAGCTTTTAAAACCGTAAACGGACGGGTAGTATACGATGGCGGCGGCGTTAGCCCCGATGTGGAAGTAAAAGAAAAAGAGTATTCTGATATTGCCAAAATCCTGATTAACAAAGGTTATTTATTTGATTATGCCACGCAGTACCGGACCCAGCACCCGACTATTGCCAGTGCAAAAGCTTTTCAGATATCCGATGCCGATTACCAGAAGTTTGTTTCTTTTTTAGGGAACAAAGATGTTTCTTATTCAACTAACGTAGAACAATCGGTAGAAGACCTGATTAAAAAAGCGAAAGAAGATAAACACTACGATGATATAAAATCAGACATTGATCTGATTAAAAAGAAAATATCTACGAATAAAGCCAACGACCTGATCCGGTTTAAAGATGAAATCAGGGAAATGCTGGAAGAAGAAATCGTATCGCGCTATTATTTCCAGAAAGGTATTATTGAAGCTGGTTTCGACGATGATGAGGATATTCAAACCGCTGTTAATGTGCTGAATAATCAGAATAAATTCAGTGCTTATTTAAAACCACAAACAAATACCAAAGCCAAAAATTAAACTTAATTACCTATAATGCAAAAGACCGGTATTTACTAGTCTTTTTGTTTTATGGCCGCAGTAATGGTTATTTTATTGGTAGTATAAACCTGTCTTTTTTGTATAAGAGATTTTGGAAGAGCTTTTAAAGTAGTTTTTTAGTTTATTATTACTTTTGTCCCATAATTAAAACTCATGGTATACCTACTGGCTCTGGAAACTACTTCATCTATCTGTTCGGTTGCTTTGTTTCAGAACGATCAGTTGCTTGGTATTTCTGAACTCCAGATAGAAAAATCGCATTCGTCGCATATTACAGTTTTAATAGAGCAGCTACTGCATAACTGTCAGGTTTCTTTTTCGCAGCTTGCAGCTGTAGCATTATCGGGCGGACCGGGTTCTTATACTGGTTTGCGCATCGGCAGTTCTACGGCTAAAGGTTTATGTTATTCATTAAATATCCCGCTGATAGAGGTTCCTACTTTGCAAGCCTTGGCCAGCGAAGCAATTAATTATACGCCCCAGCCGCAAGATTACTTATATTGCCCTATGATAGATGCCCGGCGCATGGAAGTGTACACGTGTGTTTTAACCCATAATTTGGACGAAATATCGCCGGTAACCCCATTAATTCTGGAAGAAGCTAGTTTACAGGATATTTTAATTGATAACAAAGTTTTATTTTTTGGCAGCGGAGCAGCTAAGTTCAGCCAAATAATTATTAACAGCACCAATGCTGCCTTTATAAGCAGTATTAAACCTACGGCCCGCTGGATGGGTAAATTAGCTTTAGATAAATATAATAAAGCTGCCTTCGAAGATGTTGCTTATTATGAACCCTTTTACCTGAAAGAGGTTTATATAACTAAGAGTAATAAATAAAGATTTAAAATTCATAGCCATGTCTGAGCTTATAAATAAAGTTGCCCAAAGTGCTTTGGTTACTTTAAACCTGGAAGAGTTGATTCATCCGGGCGAACGGGTAGTGTATGATATAAAAGAAAACCTGTTTATGGGTTTAATTTTAAAGGAAAAAGACTTTCGGGCATTTGTAAAAGAAAACGATTGGTCGGTATATGCCGGTAAAAATGTAGCCATCATTAATTCTGCCGATGCTATTGTGCCAACCTGGGCTTATATGTTATTAGCTACGAAGTTGCAATCGTATGCTAACCGGTACGTGTTTGGCAACCTGGAAGCATTAGAACAAGCTTTGTTTCAGGAGGCAATCTCTAAAGTAAACCCGGAAGAATACCGGGAGGCCAAAGTAGTGGTGAAAGGATGCGGACAAATACCTGTTCCTACTTTTGCTTATGTAGAAATTATGAATTTGCTGTTACCAGTAGTAAGCAGTATTATGTATGGCGAGCCCTGCAGTACTGTGCCTTTGTATAAAAAGCCAAAAGTTTAGGATTGCAGTTAAATTTATATAAACAAAAAAGGAGCAGATTTATCTGCTCCTTTTTTGTTTGTGGTTGAATGAGTAAAGCTAAGAACTAAACTTAGCTAAGATTCTGAACCTGAAAAATGGCTATTAAAAAGATGGGTATAAAAAGG
>Ga0210040_10001220_pt1 | contig 39667 bp, 34 predicted proteins | sample CryGeyCG12114_NA_FD_185462 | JGI IMG/M metagenome (GOLD analysis project Ga0210040, IMG submission 185462) | Groundwater microbial communities from aquifer - Crystal Geyser CG19_WC_8/21/14_NA (SPAdes) (version 2) | ecosystem: Environmental > Aquatic > Deep subsurface > Groundwater | place: USA... | reverse complement strand
TACATAAGTATAGGTGAAACTTTTGGATGGACCACTATATTCTCTTTCAAGCTGGGGCTTCGTCATTGCATAGGCTAGAATTCAGTTTCGTCATACAGCGAATGGTTTGATTAAGGTGCTTTCTGTACATTATTATTATTATTTATTACGCCCAAAAAGGAAATGAGGAAGAATGATGCTACAACACTTATTTTTACATTGACTAATAGTTACATTATTACTGGCTCTATGTCATGAGCTTCCATTACTCATATACAGATGGCTTGATTTAAACGAGAGGGAAAGTTAAACCATGATGACTGTATATTGCACAGGACAGTGATGTGATTTTGATACCCCTGCACACCAAGTTTTTTCAATTTGGAAACTGAAAAAGCTTTTTTGGATGGTATGATCATAATTAATATCAAGGCAATAATTTTTGTAGTAAGCTATGTCTATTTCAATTCGTGAAATAATCTAATAAAAAGTTTTTGCCGAATAAAAATCTGTGAAGCTTATCATTAAAACATTGCCACACCTTTATAAACGGACTATATAATAAAACAAGAAAATGTAACCAAAAATTAGTTAAACTAACGATTTTTAAAAGTAGTGAGTTAAGAAAACGGTTATCATAGAATAAATTATTCGCAGTAGATTGGTGTCGAGTTGAAACCAAAGCACCGTTTCATATAAGTTCAGTTCAGTTTTCCTGCTGGTTTGTGGGTTTGTCTGTCTTTCTTTCTTTCTTCCTAATCCTAACGTTGGTGAGAAAAAATGGGAATGTGATTCTGATTTATTCTAATCGATTTACAGTCCATCTTTTGTCGAATTCACCTCCGTTCTTCTCCTCTCGTAATTTTTAATTTAGAAGTAACAGAAGATATTTACTCAGTTTACGATTTTATATCGTTGGTTTCCTGAAAAATTATTCGTGTTATAGTTTTGCTAGCTCAATCCTTGTACATTGGATTGAATTCTTTGCCGCTGTAAGTATTTTAATTGAAGACGTTGTTTTGATACTAAGGTAAGGAAATGCTATGCAACAGTGAAATTCATCATTAAAATCAGTCCCATTTCCTTTCGGAATCAAACTTGCGAAGTTGTCCCGTGATCACGTTGTTTTCAAGGCTTGATTTGAATTGCAACTTTTTGTCAGATTGCGAGTTTTAATTTTACTTGATTTGCCTTTTTAGATTGATTAAAAATGGCATCTCGTGGAGGCTCGGATACTCAACTGTATGATATTCTTGGCGTTTCTCCAAACGCAAGTGACTCGGAAATTAAAAGGGTACGTATACCTTGTCCGCAAAAAGGAGGTAAATTTTATCCTATCCTACTACACAAATTTATCACACACAGGACAGGAAAAATTTACCTCCTTTTTCCGGATAGTCTATACTTACACTTTAGTTGTTGACGGTTAATCAGCTTCAATCTTTAATTTAATGATGCTTTACCATTTACGTTAACGTGACAGGCTTACCATAAAATGGCTAAAGAGTTTCATCCGGACAAAAACCCTGCTGCAGGAGATAAATTTAAAGAAATTTCCTTTGCGTATGATGTTTTATCTGACCCTAACAAGAAAGAAACTTACGACAGATTTGGTTTGAGAGGGCTTCAAGAAGGCGGAGGGGACCAATTCGGCGGAGGATTCCCATCTGATATTTTTTCAGACCTATTTGGAGGAATGGGTGGTATGGGGATGGGTGGTGGTGGGATTCCTGGCTTCTTTTTTGGCGGCGGCGGCGGAGGTGGTGGTCACAGATCAAGGGTTCGTCGAGGGAAAGACAGCGTAAAACCTGTGCAGTATGTTTATAAAAATATCTCTTATGAACGTGGATTATTTACTGATTCATTTAGTGATATTGAACTCGGACTAATTTTTTATTGCAATCTTTTAGTGTGACCCTGGATGACTTGTATAATGGCAAGGATCTAATGATGAAACATGAACGGCAGTCTATTTGTAAACATTGCAAAGGGTGAGTGTCAAAATTTATTTCTAAATATAAGGAAATTTCTAAAAATAATGATATGATTGTAAAATGTTGAATGCTAGCTGGCCAGTAGGCCAGTTAGGATAGGATAGTTAATTTATCACGCTGTTTTTTAGCACGGGGGCTACGAATCCTAGCGCTAGCCGTCCATGTGGTGACTGTCGAGGAGCAGGTGTGAAAATGGAGTACCGCCAGTTAGGACCAGGTATTGTTCAGCAGCTGCATACTACTTGCAGTAAATGTTCCGGGCAAGGGACTGTGATTCCAAACAAGGACCGCTGTAAACCTTGTGCTGGAAAGAAAGTTATAATGGAAACCAAAGAATTTGAAGTACATGTCGCTAAAGGCATGTCGCATGGAATGAAGATCACAATCAGTGGCGAAGGGAATGAAGAAGTAAGTTTATTGGTAGCTATCTAAATTAAAATTTGTGTGCAGCAAAGGAAATCGGAAAGTAACAAATAAATTGTTTTGTTGTCAGCCTGATGTTTTAGCCGGTGACTTAATCTACGTTATTCAACAAGAACCGCATTCTACGTTTGAGCGCTCTGGGGATCATTTGGTCATGAATCACACCTTGTCATTGGTAGAATCTTTATGCGGGTTTCAGATGGTAGTGAAACAATTAGATGGCAGGAACTTGGTTGTCACTCGTCCTCCAGGCGAAGTTGTGCCTTCGGGTAAGATGTCAGAAATTATGATAATTATTAATATGCATCATCATAATAATATTTAATTTTTTGTAGATTGTATACAAATGATTGAAGGAGAGGGAATGCCAACTCACAAGCGCCCTTTTGACAAGGGAAATCTTATCATTAAGTTCAAAGTTGACTTCCCAGACAACCATTTTGCTGATGAGAAGACTTTGAAGGTAAGAAGATAAGATGATTATTATATAGTTTTTGGGACTTTGCTTGCACATAAAAATATTATAATTAGCCCTATACCGGACTAATTTAAAAATTTTGTTGTGAATATTGTGAACGAAGTCTTTAAATGTGTAAATTTTTGTAGCGTTTAGAGACTTTGTTGCCTAAACGACCTGAATATGTACATCCGGAAGGGGAAATGGTTGAAGAAGTTAATTTGGACGATTACCAGCCATCCCAAAATCATAATGCCCATCAAGAAAGCGATGAGGAAGATGATTTTAGAGGTGGACACAGGGTTGGTTGTGCTCAGCAATAACCATACAATTTTAGTAGGTGTTTCAATATTTGTGTACTTTATGAAAATATTCCTTACACCAATAACTTTATCGGAACTGCTACGCCAGAAAACAATTTTCAGCTAATTATACTGTAGGTAATAAACTTAAGCACTTGTCTATAATACAACAATATTAAGCTCTTAGTTTGCTATTTTTATTTTCATCAGCTCCTCGTGAATCTAGTATTAGATATTGATAGTATAATAGCGCAGTAGTATTTTACGGTTTTTTGGTTTCGAGTGTTTTTTCGTACGTTTAGTAATAATTATCAAACCTTATTCCTATTTGCCTCCTTACATCTTCAACAGAAATAAATAGAATTTAAAATCTGTTCGAACCATCGATTTATGACGAATACTTTGCTCATACTCTACTGCTTCAATTAGTTAATTTAACTTTCTTTCTGCAATTATCTGCTATATTGTTTCGATTAGGGGGTTTATCAACTTGCATGAGTTAAGAAGAAAAGAAGTGCATTTTTTTTGCTCAATATTTTCGTTATGTGAGTTAAAATCTATTTTTGAACCCGGAGTTCGATTCAGGGTTTGGAAATTCTTGACATAAGGCAAAAATTTCATTTTACATCGTATTGAAATTGAATCATATAAATGCATTGAATTTTGAATTATATTAAATCATCTACATGGTCGACTTACTAACGTCGTCATAATGAATATGAATCTAATATATAGACTAATTTACAGTAATTTCTATGCTGCTAGTGCTGAACATGCTTACTCATTCGAATCAACTGGCGGGACCAAACAATAATAAAATGTTAGTTCGATATTCCGAAAGTTAAAAATAGGTGTCTTGTTTTTTCCCTCGTTTCGACAAGTTAAATTGTTAAATTATGTAAATTAAAGGAGTATATGCTTTTCTGAAACTGATTTTCATTTAATTTCTCTCTCTATTATTAAAGTTGTGTTTAAAATGGCTTTGTGTTTCAGCCATCAGAAAAGCCGATTTTGCAGGCAAGGTTTATGTGCATCGAAATTCTTGACATTTAACATGTATAATTCCATTAATCCAATATTTGTAAGACCAGATGCTACAAGTTCAAATCTAAGTCATACTGAAATATCTCGTAGATTAATAAGTGTGAAAAGTAGTCACTATCAATTCGTAAAAAGCGAGAATGAGGCCCTAGAAAAAACTCGTTCTAATAATCTACGAGGGAGCATAGATAATACGGAAAGAACGCATATCAACCCTTGTAACATTCAAATGATATCAGATTCCTTACATCAACAACTATTCAAAGATAAAGATCGACCTAAACAAAACCATGATATTGACAAAATCCGGAAACATCTACAGGCTCATGGATTATGGGGAAATGCGATACCTATTGCGAAACCTGTTGATTTCAATATCCCACCGTTAAAAGGAAACAATATTGCGGAGCATTTCAGCTTTATTGCTAAACAGCAAACTTTTGAGTACAAAAATTCATTAGATAGACTCGTGAAAAATGGCATTCCACCGGTACCAAAAGAGTGGAATTTGCAGGTTATTTTCAAATGCATAATTCATTTCATCTCCTTTATCCATTAAGTATTGAGTTATATTTAATACTAAATTTGCTTGAAGCTTATCAGGTGAGTATTTCCATACATTTACCATTATTTTGCTTCCATATGAATACTAAACAGGAAGGATGGACCAAGTATTCAGAGAATGGGGAATTTCTGTTCGTTCCTTGTCCACCCGATGAATGCTTTGTTTTCGACGTGGAAGTTTGTCTGTCTTCAGGACATGTTCCAACTTTGGCCTGTGCAGTGTCTGAAAATGCATGGTAAGGAAACCGTTTGTATTCCTTCTGGATTAGCTGACAGTTTTATAATTTTGTTTCTCATTGCCATTATCAGGTACTCATGGTGCTCCAAAAATTTAGTCAATAATACAGATAGAGATCCTATGTCACCTAATCTGATACATGAATTGATTCCTTTTGAAACAGATAATGGTAGGTCTAGTTGTAAAAGTTTTTTTTTGCGCTGAGCAATTAAGCAACTGATCGGTCTGTTTAACTGTTGTAGATCCCCCTGACTCGAAGAAAAAACTAATTATCGGACATAATGTGGCTTATGATCGGGCGAGAATAAGAGATCAATATTTTATGCAGGTGAAATCTTTAAATTTATGTTTTGTTGCCAAATTGGAAAAACTAAGAAAGCATTTTAAAATTGTGAATGCAGAAAACTCAGACAAGATTTTTGGATACTATGTCCCTGCATATTGCAGTGAGCGGAATTACTAGTTTTCAACGTGCCCTGAAAATGTCCATGAAGAATGGATGGACACCATCTACAGCTCCAAAACGCAAACAAGCGTTAGCTATTGCTGGGATGGAGTGGCATGAAATTAGTTCTTTAAATAATCTAGTGGACGTTTACAAAGTAATTGGACTAGTGCTCGCTCGTTTTTTTATTATGTTATATTCCATAAATTAGGTTTTTAATGATTCTGTCGTATTCAGCTGTACTGTGGAGGAGATTTAAGCAAAGAAGCCAGGAATGCTTTTGTGTCAGAAAAGATCCCTTTCATTCGTTCAGAGTTTCAAAATCTTATGAGCTATTGTGCTCGCGATGTGCAAGCTACATTTAATGTTTTGACAAAAGTTTTGCCATTGTATTATCAAAGGTTGGTTCTGGAATTGCATTATCAATATATCTGAATATTTCATTTTTTATAGAATTTTATGTTATTAATTCTGTATTTTTATTACTACACTTCTTCAGATTTCCAAATCCCGTCTCATTTTCTGGAATGCTGGAAATGGGAGTTACGTACCTGCCTATAAACTCCTCTTGGAAAAAATATACCGAAAAATCTGAAAGAACTTTCTGTCAAATAGAAGGGGAAATGAAGAAAATTCTTGTGGAAAAAGCAGAGGACGCTTTAGAATTGCTGGAAGGAGAAAAGTGTGTGTTGTACCTTAATCTCTTTGGCGTGCAAAACCCTTTTTGATGGTAATAATAAAAAATTGTAATTTTTTGAAGATATGAGCAGGATCCCTGGCTATGGGACTTGGATTGGAAAGTACCTGCGGTGAGAAAAAAGAAAATAGAAGAAAAGTCATCTAACACTGTAGCTGTTAAGAAAATTCCAAGGTGGTACAAAAAGCTCATGTATAAGGTCAATAGTTTAATTGTTTACTGTTTTCTTTGATTGAATTTGTTTGACGTTTAGAAGTAATGAATTTTAACTTAAAAAATAGAACGAAGAGGAAGAAGGTTACACGCCGGGTCCTGGTAAAATCAGCACTTCAATGCAGATTGTGCCAAAATTACTCCGTCTATGTTGGTTTGGGTTTCCACTGCACCATGCAAAAAAAGGTGGCTGGGGATTTCTTGTAAAGAAACCCGTTACGGAAGAATCTGAAAGCTCCCGTGCTGCTGCGTTAGATGAACTAGATAATGAACCTGAATCGGATGAAAACCTTTCCAAGTTTCCGTATAAGTTAGTTTTCTTCGTAATATTATCTCGTGGTGTTATGTAAAAGTTCAGTTAAATGACGAATGAATAACGTAGCTAACTTTATCAGTGCTTGTTTTTTTATTTTTAGAATTTTATTTATTCTTTTGTAGAGAATGGGAGCAAATTTGGACAAAAAACAAAGAGCAGCTTGTAAATCGATTTAAAAAAAGCAAAAAGCTTGCTCTTATGACAAATATAGAACATATGAAAAATGAAGTACAAACACATGGCGAAGTGGCTGTTCAGGATTTGACTGACTTTGTTAAAGGTCTAGATTTGATTGCGGATTTGGGATTGTAAGAAAAAACAATATTTAATTTTATATCGATTTAGATTTTTTTAAATTGCATTCGTTTATGGGCATGTTTTTCGATTTTGCAGGAGACCAGCAAGAAAGAGTAAAGAAAAACCTAAATTCAAGCAAACAAGTACTGTGCATTCTCCTCACACTAATTGCCTGTTTATTCCATTACCTCATAAGGTAAAACTAAATTATTGAAGAAAACAGAAGGAGAATTGAAGAAAAATGCTCCAAAACTTCCATCATCAACTATGAATATTAATCAGAAACTTTTGGTTTAGAACGGTGCTGAACACCGAGTTGGAAATCCTTTGGCGAAAGATTTTTTGTCCAAAATTGAGGAAGGTGTGCTCACAAGTGAAGAAGGAAATGTAGCTGCCAATAAAGTTGTAACGTTAGTTTCCTCAAAAATTTCCTCAAATCAAAAAATGTCTTTTCTGCGAATTGAGTCATCCCTTTTTTTATGAGTTGGATATAAAAAATCTTTTTTTTATAGATTCAGCAAAATGTTATCGTATTGGCGGAATAATAGGGATAGAATACTTGGGCAAATGACTGTTTGGTTTTCAAATGGGCAAAATCCAGATTCCACCAAGGAAGATTTATATGGAGCTATTATTCCTCAAGTAAAATATTTTCATTTGGCATGTTTCTCTTCAAGTTTATTGAAACTAGATTCATAATGCATGTTCTGTATCTACTTCTATGGATTCAATGTTCAATAAAAATGTTTAGGTATCTGTTTCTGGAACTTTAACTCGTCGTGCTGTGGAGCCAACATGGATGACCGCATCAAATGCTTATGCAGACCGAGTTGGCTCTGAATTAAAGGGAATGATTCAGGCACCGCCTGCGTATCACTTTGTTGGGGCTGATGTAGATTCTCAAGAATTATGGATAGCTTCAATAATTGGTGATGCTCATTTTGCTGGAATTCATGGATGTACTGCTCTAGGTTGGATGACACTTCAGGTTTGCTGATCAACAGTGTATATTGGTAAAATAATTTGAACTGTAAGAATATTATTAACTTTATTGTGATTATTGCAGGGCAACAAAAAGTCCGGAACAGACATGCATTCAAAAACAGCGTCATTAATTGGAATAGAAAGAGATCAAGCAAAAGTTATCAACTATGGAAGAATTTATGGTGCTGGTCAAACATTTTCCGAACGACTCCTTCTTCAATTTAACAGACAGCTGAGTAGTATAGATGCCAAAGCTAAGGCTAAAGCATTGTACAAAATGACCAAAGTAAGTTAAATTTGGAAAATTGTGCTTATTCCATTATATCGATTTTTTAAATGAGTTTGTATTATGTAGGGGGAGCGACGATACGTTTTAAATGATGAAGGACGATCATTAGCTGAAAAAATTCATGGCTACGAAGAAAAGATACATTCAGCATTGACGAAATATGAAATTTTTGGCATTTTAAGGTTTCATGACATCACTAGTAAGGTAAGAGATTATTGATTGCGCAATACTATTTTAATTAATACCACACGGTTGTGCGGGGTTTTAGTGAGTTGTCACACATCTCATTAAATGGTTTTCTTGTAGGATTATATGCAATTTGTTGAACGACTTGAATGGTTTGGTGGGACCGAATCATTCATGTTCAATAGATTGGAACAAATTGCTCAAGAAGAGTGTCCTGAAACTCCAGTTTTAAATTGCAGCATAAGTAGATCTTTGGTTCCATCTGTGGTGCACAATGATGTAAGTTTGCATGCGTGACTTTTTTAGCATTCATTGTTTGTTTGTATATGGCTAATGATTCATTTTTATGACAATATTTTTAAATATCCTAATATCCTGTATATAGTTCATGACTAGTCGCGTCAATTGGGTAGTACAAAGCTCTGCTGTGGACTACTTACATCTTATGCTTACTTGTATGCGGTGGTTGATTGAAGAATATAATATTGATGCAAAATTATCTATCAGTGTCCACGATGAAGTGAGTTAAAGATACGGGAAAAAAACTGAAAAGCTATGATTAAAAAACAAGTATAGGAGATCTTTCTACTTTTTGTAAAGGTTCGGTATCTTGTCTCCTCAAAAGATCGCTACCGGGCAGCCTTAGCTTTACAAATAACAAATTTGTTGACCAGAGCAATGTTTTCCCATCAATTAGGAATGTATGATTTGCCACAGGTAACTTGTATTTATTTGTGTATCACACCTGCCATGCAAGACTTGAAATTAATATTTAATTGCGTTTCATATTGTGAATGCGTCCTTGTTTTTATCACAGTCTGTAGCATTCTTCAGTCTCATTGATGTGGACAAAGTCTTGCGTAAAGAAGTCACCCAAGATTGTATTACCCCGTCCAACCCAAAAGGGCTGTCTAATTCGTACAACATACCGTTTGGAGAAGCTCTAGACATTCATCAAGTGCTTGATAAGACAAATGGATCCTTGGCACAGTAAAGGATTGTGATACACACCACCGTACATTTCGAGCTTTGAATGAATTGCATACCTCATTCAGCAAATTGTTTGTTTCCAAGGATCTATTAAAGTGGTTAGTGACTATTGCAGTAACTTGTTATTTTTACATTTAAATTTGGATCTCCGGCAAGATCATAAATAAAATATTTTGTACAAGATTCCTTCCCAAAATTGCCAATTTGGCATCGTGCAATCGTTATCAATGCAACAAGTAAACATTTTGCTCCTGTATTTATACTTATACTTCTTTACAACGTACGTGCATTCCTTTCTGGGACAAGGGCAACCGGAATCCGAATCGGTGGGAAAATTACCGCCATTGGAAATTAAGAATAAATTTACAAATTCCAATAGGTTCACTCTATTTGATGTTAATGGAAGAACTAGTCTGAGAGAAGTGCAACTATGTGACTATACTAGATACAGAGAAGAAATGCGACCCCTCTGGATTTATTTTTTTCGTGACATCTTCAACGAATCTGTCCATGAACAGTTTGACGAAATTGTGGCGCAGAACGAAAAAACAAACGATACAACTTTAGATGAATTGTGTGCCTTCGAGATGTTGAATGAATGTGTGCAATTGCCCTCGGATGGAAGCACGGAACAGTCTCAAGTTTTTAGCACTGAGAAAGCTCTGGGGCAAAATGAAACTGGGAGTACGTCTGCGCCAGACGATACTCAACATGATGGGGAATCAATGAGTTCAAGACTAGACGGAGTCTGCCAGTGCATGAATGACCCCGAGGTTGGAATTATCCAGAAACTAGAAAACCAGCAGTTTTGTGTGGTCCCTCGTGATCATCTTTGTAATCCTTGGGCTCAGTCTTTATTGGAAATTAACAAGGGCAAGCCTGACAGCGAGAAATTAATCCTGCCCATAGTTCCTGAAGAACTGTTTTGTGAAAAAGATAGCGGTTGCCATCCTCATACGAACAAATGTGAATGTGCCATTGGCTACAAATGTGGAGCAGCAAAAGCAACTTTACTTAATTTAGGGTCAATAGTAGCTCTCATAATTCTCAGATTTCTATTGTGAAACGTTGTCAACCCACTATGGAGATTGTCGTTGAAAAACAAAGTGAGCTTTTATTTATGCTTGGATTTTTTCCTTAAATACAGGTACTGACACGATATTGTAAATCAACCACGCTCATTCTAATCTAAATGAGCAGTGCAATTGACTTTAGAGAAAGTGATTGAATACTTGGTATCATGGTTTTCAGGATTTTTTTCCACAACAAGGTGTGATACACCAGTGTTTCGCGGTATACCAAACGTCATCTCTGATTCACTATTCTTTACGTGAAATTTGCTTTCGGAATGGATGTGTCTCATAAAATTCAGGATCCATCCACCATGAGAAACAATTAGAATGTGCTCTTCTGCGTCTGTGATTGAATCTCCTTCAGAGTGCTCCAATTGATTGCACAATTCCTATCAGTGAAGTGTAATAAATTAGTAGCTATCACTGGCATTGAAAAAGGGTGTTTGTTGATGCATTTAGATTCATAAAACTTACATCGAAAAAGTGAGACACTCTTGCAAGTACTTGCTCAGTTGTCTCCCCACCAGATGGCGTATACTCGTTGAATTTTAATCCCAGATTACGGGCCTCTTGGAAAACGTCTGAAACTGGTTTACCTTCCGCTTCTCCAAAGCCCTAAAGCATGACAATGAGAATGAATTATTACATGGATGATGAAATGAAGTTTATTAGTACGTAACTGTAGAATGCAGGATAATTTTCGATCCCTTACACGCTCTCTCAATCTGATATCTACATTGATGTTGATATCGTGATTTGAATGTTCCAAAATCAAACGAGCCGTTTCATGAGCCCTTTGTAAATCACTTGAGAATGCCTTAGTAAACTGTATTTTTGAGTGATTGTGCTTTCCAAGCTTTCGAGCCTAAAACATATCGATAATTTTTCAATGCAGCAAAAGCTAACAACATCAAACATGTTTACATGTTATTTCTACAAAAAGATCAAATTGGTTATTTTATAATTAGCCCGACACAGGGATGTACCCGTGCTTTTTTGGTGTATCCACGATATTTTTAATATCAGTGACTTGACAAATTTCACGCGAGTGTAGATTACACAAAAGCAGGAAGGAAGATTGCGAATGGACATTACTGGAAAATGCCTAAGTTGTTTTTAGGCCGATATGGGTATAGAAAATTTTAATGATGAAATGATGGAAATATTAAAGTCAGTGTGCGTACGGGATTATAGGTCTCCAAATTATTTATAAGCTGTATTATATCTTTAGTGACTACTCAAGACTATCATAAAGCAGTTAAATTGGTACGGACCCATGTCCACATTGTGGACTTCACAGCTGCCAACAGTAATGTTATTAGATCTAGATTCACCTTAGGACAGATTTAAAAATCTTATCCAAAAATACTAGAAGCCAATATTTCATTGCGTATTAACTTATGCAAGTTTTAATACCTGCATCGGGCTTAGTCAAGTTGTACCAGAAGTTTTTTTTACCTGTTCCATGCCAAGATCCGAAAGTGGCGGATCTGTGTGTCCTTGTAAAAGATTTTTAGCATTTAGGGTAGTTTCGCCACTGGAAATCAAATACACATTTTGATTTTACATTTGCTTTAGCATTCACAAAGTTACTATAAGCTTCAACTAATACACTTTTAGGTTTCTTACTGTCTCACAAAAGTAATTGCAATTTTACGAGTCATTTTTGGGGTTCGAACTGCTGAACGACCTACAGTGCCAAGCATGTGAATATGAACCGGATTGTATATAGAATAGAAGAAATCCCAGGACTTGTTTTTCCTTCTTTATCTGGATCTAATCTGAAATGATAATTCCGTTTTTGTAGTGGGATGACCAGTAAGTCACTAACATGTTAGTCAATATCAGTAGGAATGACTAACGTATTAATAATAATAATTCATTTTAATGAGATCAATACGACTAGCTGTAAGTATGCATATGTATTTCTATTAAGGTTTATGAACGCATCCTCGTGCTGTCAGTCAGTATATTTATTTTTTTCTTTTGTTTCACAACTACTAATCACATAGAATTGTTCATCCAATATTCAGCCAGTACTAAAGTTTGTAAATTATAGATTTCGATACGAAGTTTTTTTATTCACTTCTATAGGAATGCAAAATATGTTGTATACAATCAATGAACTAACAAAACGTCATATCTTGTGGCGACCGTTATCTATACTAGACTGTTGAACGTTATGCTTGTTCTGGTTTACGTCAAGTTGTTTCATGTAGGATAAAAACACGGCCCAGAAGAAGCTAACAACCCCAGTGACGGCAACACGATTCCTCTCTTTTATAAATGTGAAGTTCAAAGTTTGCACCAAAGGCCAAATGCATACAGCAGTCTAAATGAAACAAAAGATACCATGATATAGAATCTCAAGGACAATACGGTACAGACTAATATGAATCTTGATGATAAGGCAAATGTTTTTAATCAGTGAATGACTTGCTTTATAAGTAGGGATGAATTTGGCTTTAACTTCATCAAACGTCTCTTCTAATTTCCTTCCTTCTAAAAGTCCTATTCCTATATAAAATGTGCTGATGGCGAAAGGGCTGTAAACCACTTGCTCAACTAGAACCTGAATCATGAATATTGGAAGCCATGCATTTATGAAATTCTGCTCTAAATAATAATTTCTGGCTGGAGTAATATATAATGAGAGTATACCTTTTTCAGAGCAACTTGTAAGCTCTGCCCAGGAATTAACACTCCAATGGTTCGAACCCATAAGTATATAGACGGAGCAACGAAAAAAGTCCCAAATAAACTAAATCTAAAAGTTTCAGCGTAGTTAAACGATTCTCTCCTTTGAATTGCTTGCTGACACAAATTAGATGAAGGCCACAATACTACATACGTCAGCATCCCACGCAACACAGGATGCTTTTTGGTGAATTTTAAGAAAATTTGTAACATTTTTTCTTGTGAAGTTATATGCAGCTGCAATGAATGTAATGGTTCAGTCGTTCATTTAAATTAACCATGTGTTACGATTAACTGCAAACCATAACACGATATTTGGATGCATTAAACTAGACACGCGCCGGGTTCAGCGAATTGCCTCCTATGCTGCTGGGGTAATATGTCCCACCTGCCAATACACTGTACTGCCTCGGCCTCCTACTATGCGCCTCCGATCCCGGTATTCAATGCTGATGTTAAATGTGTATGCTGCGGCTGCCTCAAATATTAGGGCTTTGAACCGTGGATACAGAGTAAAGAGTAACAATATAAGAATTAAAAATAACTGTGTACGGACCGATCCGGAATTTGTTGAAAAAAATGAAGTCTCGTACTGGAACAGAAATGACCTCCAACGGCATTTTAAATTTTATTGCAAAGACAAACCTTCGTGAGAAAAATTGATTTTGTCATTCATGTAATTGAAATATGGATGATTTACTCTACGATTCTACGATTTATTCCGTTCATACAACAAGCTTTATTTCACTAGCAATTGGTTATCTATACTAGCCGGCCCCGCAGTGGCTTTTAGTAAGATTCACTTACGACTACGAGTAAATCATAAAACCTGGCAAATTTTCAATGATCCACTTTTTTGACGCATCGCAAGTTTCCAGAATGCTGCCATAAAATTATACATTATATAATTCTTTGGAGGCAGCATTGAGATTTTTTACCGGAGGCAGCACACGTATTTGCATGTGAGGTAGGTTTTTCCAGCGTTTCCGCCTAGCAATTTCTGCTCGTATTTCGCAGAAAACTGCTAGGTGGAATTGGTGCTTAAGGGGCAATAAGATGTACTCACCACGCGCCAGCGAAATACAAAAAGGTTATGCTCAAGGTCATTGTTAATGAATTTTTTAAATACCTTTAGTGGCTGCGCCTGTAGACTAACTTGTGTATGAAATAATCAGAAATGAAGTCCAAATCCTAAGATCAATAAAATAAAATTAATGGATTTAATTAAGATGGTGATTATTTTTTGCTTGTAAAAATATACAAGAATCTGACGTAGGTCAAAAGTACTAATCACGAATCACGTACCAATCAACTGTATGCTCTGCCTTGTGGCTATGGCTGAGGTTGTTCTTGCAGGCTATCCATCCAAAACAATAGATTTGTTTGTCCCTTATAGTTTATATTAAAAGACAAGCAAAAATTTTCAGACCTCGACTATTCCAGATAAATTTAAAAATCACAATACTGTAGATGGGAAACTAAATAATTTATAACATTAAATTATTCTTGTGGTTCTTCAAACATTAATAAAGTTTGTACTATTATAATATTATAAATTTTGGTTTTTTGGATATTTGTCTTCCCAGACCCAGATAAGGAAACTTAATCTTCTTTGTTCTTATTCTAATTCTACTACTGAAAATAAAACACGATTCAAGATTCCGATTGCCGCTGAATACAGTGGTTGGTCGAATTGCAAAAATTGTCCAGACATGTGATTTTAATATTTGTATTTGTTGAAACGAAATTGTAAATTGAAAAGATAAAACATAAAAGGAGACAGATATTTCAAATTTCCGTGTTGCAAAATATTTTGTAGACATGTCAATTTTGCAAAAAGTGGTACGTTTTTAATTCTTTATCCATCATACGGCAGGACTATAGTTAAGTTATTTCATCTTGGAAAGCCATAATTATTGGTACTTTCCCCGATGCTGATTTATTATTTAAATAGAGGCCCTTTTGTGCTTTAATGTGTTTGTTGTGCTCGATTAACTCATTAATTCGTTTTTTCACGCAATCTAGATGGCTTTAACTTAAGAGATGGGCTGCATTATCAGGATTATTGCGACCTTAAGTGTTAGCACCGTCTTTTCTTCGGTCTTATCCTCATCGAAAGGAGTGAATAACCTTAATTTGCCATCTGAACATCTTCCATTTTATTTTTCTTTCTTTCCTTCCGTTCGCAAGGAGTGTGAATCTGACTTGAAATGTTCCTTTAAGGTAGTCAAAATCAAATAGTTTTTGTCAGTGCAAGAGCTTCTTTATCATTTAAAAAAATTTAATCAGCTTTTGCATTACCATGTTATTGATGTTATGTCATCATCATCATGCATTTAAATATCATGCAGCAACATTTGAACCAAGACGTTTGCTGGGGATACGAAGATGAATGCCCCTTAGGGCCGCGATCCTATTCTCACCCTATCTGCGATGGAGACCATAAAGGGTGGGTTAAGAATAAAGAGGAGCAGTTGGAAACGTTTTACAAACAAGCTGATTTCGGATATGTCCGATCCTTTAGAAACTCTTTAAGGGTGCTTTGTAAGCCAGAATCTCCTGTAAGAGTATTTTCGTTTCACCAATTCACCAATAAAATTAAATTAAAAGCAATTAGATCAGATCATATATGCAGGGGCTTAGTAACAGGTAGAGTTTAATAAAGATTGACCCAATTTTATCCAGCGCGACTCTTCTTTGGAATGTTCGGAGAATCTCACTTTTTGTCGTGGACGGAACATTATGATTGACTTCAAAGATCTCCCTGCCAGAACCTCACCTGTTGTATATGACATGGATGTCCTCAAACCTGGACAGATAGGGGGTAAATGTAAACTTATACCTAGCGCATTGGAAGGGGACTTTGGACGATTCAGTACTTTACAAAATTGGTCACCTGAAATCACCAACTTTGAGGAACTGAAGGAAACACCATCAAAATTCAACTGTGATCGTATTGTGAAAAAACCGACCATAATCATGAAAATTGATGCTCGTATGAATTCTTTATTTCATATCATTTGGTCGTAAAATAATCGTTCTGTAATGTAACTATCTACCTTGGCTTTCGTTTCAGCTGTTAACATGTACCATCACTTCTGCGACTTTTTCAATTTGTACGCTTCATTATTTGTAAACAGTAGTGCAAAACATTCAGATATGTTTTCTACTGATGTCCATATTCTAATTTGGAGAACTGTAAAATATTCTTCAAATTTTGAGTCTACATTCCGAGCATTCTCATCATACCCCGTCTGGGATCTCAATAAGTTTAGCGGTCAAAAGGTGTGTTTTGAAAATGTTATATTTCCACTACTGCCAAGAATGATTTATGGACTTTACTACAATACTCCACTGGTATAAAAAATTATGTGATATACATTTTTTTACCCCATTTGAACTGTTTTTTTTTATAGTTTAAGTAGATTTACTCACTTTGGAAATAATTTTACTTACAGATTTGGGGCTGCAGAAATAGTGGTCTGTTTCATGCCTTTTCAAACTTCATTCTGCATCGACTTGGAGTTCCTAGAAGACCCAAACCAACCTCACGCACGATTAAACTGACATTTTTAAGCCGGGATACTAAATATAGACGAGTTTTAAATGAAGATATTTTGATTGCCAAATTACAGAAAATAAAAGGGGTCAGTGTCAAAAAGGTAAGTAATTTGCTGTTTTTCTATGTGTTTCCCTTTCTACGGCTGACCTAAGGTTTCAAGTTAATAACTCACTTGCCTGCGTGAATTTGCAGGTGATATTCAAATGGAATACTGATTTTGTCGATCAGTTAGCTATAATTCAAGACACTGATGTACTGATTGGTATTCACGGAGCAGGATTGACTCACTTGATGTTTTTGCCTGATTGGGCTGTTGTATTCGAACTGTAAGTTCTTGCGGATTTTTGGCAATGAGATGGGATATTAAGTTTCCTGCTAGACAGGCTGGATATAACTATGTTGCTATTTCCCCAGATATAATTGCGAGGATGTTCATTGTTATTCTGACCTTGCTCGATTGCGTGGTGTTCGGTACTTAACGTGGAGTAATAAAACTAAACCGCAACACAAGGATGATGACCCCCCTCCAGAAATCCAGGGAACTCATGCGAAACATACTAATTATGTTTTTGATCCACAAGAGTTTTTAAAGATAATCAATGTTGCCATTAAACATGTGAGAGAAGAATTTACTAAACGTGGAATAACCACTCATGATGAATTTTAGAATTTATTATACTCATTGTGGACTTATGTTTGATGTAATATTTTTCAATTTTTGGTTTTCTATGGTATAATTATTATGATATCGGAAATCTGTGATGAATGCCGGAAGGAAGTTTGTGGGGTTTTTACAAAAATTGCACTTTGATTGAATGTATTCTTTTATTATACTGCACATCTTTTTTAACTGACTGACTTTTATTATACTCAGTAGCTAAATAGTTAATTAAGTTAATTTTGTTCGACTTGCTTTCTATTTTCAATAAAAATATGGTTGCATCTTTAATAATATCGTTTGATTAAATCAAATCAGCAAGGCTGTACAAATGCTGCAGCCGCTGTAAACAAAGGACACGCCATATTGAGCGAGATTGGAAACAGCAATGAATTTTTGTTCAGCGCCAAAACTGCGATTAGGATCAGAGAAAGTGCAGAGGATTTTTTGGGAAGAAATGTAAGCAAGCAAGCTCTTTAGGTTTGATAAAATTTAGTTTGATGAGGGACATAATTTTAATTATTCTCCATTCTACGCATCAGTCTCTTTAATGTGATTCAGTGTGAAATTTGTGTCATTTTAATTATTCGTAGTTTGCTGTCAAGTAAGTCAAACCACACGAGTACGTTTCGTTTGGAAAAAAAAGTAGAAATTGTAGGCTGAACGTAGATGAGTTTCAATAAGTTTCTTCGTCTGTTTAAGATAGTTTCTATTCAGATCCTTGATTCAGGGTTTCCCCTGACCATACGTGGGTATATCCCTGATTCAGGGAAATGCAAACGATTCATGAGTTACGCATCTGACCATTGAATACCCTGAGCAGCTACAAGGAAAACGAAAAAAAAAGTTTACTCCTTGCTTGTTTTACGGCAGGGCATGTTATGGGTGGAATTTAAATTATGCTATTGAGTTATTTTATTGTTTCTGTCGATTTCTGTGGTTAGTATATTTAATGTCAAAGGAATGTGCGCTGTTTAGTGATTTCAATGTACATTCCATTTTTTGGTGTACTTTCATAGATTTTTTTCTTCAGTAGAGCTCTTGATGTTGCTGTTTCATTCACATTGTCAAAATTACGGACTCAGTGGTCGCGTTGCTAGTTAGTTGCTATGGCTAGAAGTAGTTGTTGTTGACGTTATGAGGATCTACTCTTTTAGGCCAATTTTTAGCGACCCGGACGATTTAGAATTTAGGTTGAATTTGAGATATAGTAGTGCACTCTATTATCTAAAATTTAGATTATTATTGTAATAGTGATTTAATTTATCTAACAATCAGATAAATTTCTTATCGTGGTTACCTGAACTTACATGTGGATTGGAAGGCGTTCGTGTCATTGCTTATCAGTCAGGCTCATTTATTTGGCAATCAATCCTAGAAAAGTAATAATTAGGTGAGGTTGGCTAATATATCACTCCGAAGTGTCCAAAGGCTGTTTAAAAAGGTTATGAAGCAAAGAAACACAGTTAACGATTATTGTTCTGCATTCGTAGATTTCCAAGAGCGTTAAATACTGTTGATGACTGACTTCAGTATACATTTGGATTTGCGTTGAGAAGAAAAATCTGCCAAGATAGGGCATCTATCGGGGCATCTAGGCAGACATCATAAAACATTCCACAGGCTAAAAACATTTCCCCGTTTGCCTAGTGTCATGGAAGGTGAAGGTGATGGCCATACGGACACAGCTAGGTCCTCGCGGCCTGTCAGAAAAAAGGTAAGCTGATTTTAATTTCTGATCTAGGTATGTTTAGGCAACTAATTGACTGATTCAGTCTATATACCAACTTTATCATGTATTTTGCGTTTCTAGGCTCGTGAATCGGAGGAATGGGTCGAAGAATTTCGTACACCTTCGATCTCTATAATACGTGAAATATACGACTCTGATAGCGCACAGGAGAACTTCGAATTACAGTTAGAGCGCTCGCTTGCTGATGGAATTGAAACCATCGTTATCGAACCTTACCGTTTGGGAGATGAGACAGCTCGGTGGATATCTGTGGGCAATTGTCTTCATAAAACTGCTGTGTTAGCTGGATTTGGTTCTATTGTGGCTGCTTTCGTGTGGCCTGACAAGCCATTCACATTTGTTCCTGCCACCATTCTTTCAACAATATGTACTGGATTGTACTCAGTATCTTGGCAGTTTGACCGTTGTTGCAAATATCAGGTTGAGAAGGATCCCCGAAAGCTGTCTCGGCTGTCGTTGGAACCGATCAATAGCTCTTCTCCAGTTGTGCTGGTCCGAAAGGATGATACACGAAGAAAGTTTTTGCATTGCGCTGTCACTGGCTTGTGTCTGAGCCAAACAATTATGAAACTATACTGGCCCAATATACTTCGAAGGGCATTTAATGGCAGTCCATTACAAATACAAAGTAGCCAAGAAAGTGCGCCTGGGAATCTTATTTTAAATTACTCTAAAATCGATAGCTCTGCAACTGTGGTCCCCAAACTGTATACCCAAATTGGAGAGCACGCTCGTACTGATTGAGAACTGTGCGATACGGAAATGTGAGACCTTTAAAATTGTAATTAAATTGTAGTGTAAAAATATGATGGCGGATGTTCATTACTGACTGACAATGTGAAGGTAATGGCTTGTTGGAGATGTGTTAAAAATCATGTTGGTGTTACTATTTACTATGCAGCATTACAAACTATAGTTGGAGAATAAATATTTTTCCTGAATGTATGTTACATGTTCTTTATCACAGCCATCATTGCATGGCTATCATATTGTAGATTACTATAATAATATCACACCGTACAATCCATGCTCCCTTACCAATTCATTGAGGCGCATGCCATCGCTTTGGGCTCTGGATGTTCAATATTTAATGGCGATTCTCATGTATCTGTATTTGTCTTCCTGTATCATTTTTCGGAAGGTCATAAGGTTAAGGTTTATTGTTCATATGAACAAATGTGCGGCTACGATTCGTGATTTTGGAAACCTTTATTGTGTCCAGCCGTGGGTGATTCTGCACTGTCTCTGTTGCGTATATTTTTGAAGGAAAAGTGGAAATTGCATTTAATCCTCTAGTTCTATGCATTTTACTCACTACACTGACTGACTGACTCTTTTGCGTGGATTCTCACAATCCGAATTACAAAAAAAAAACGCTTCGTTAATTGCATAATATGCATTACGTATTGTATTACATACGACTCCATTCCATATATGACTCCATACGACAGTATCATACGACAATACGACTACATACTTTAAGTGGGGTAAAGTGAAAAAGATGTTCCACGTTCCTGACTATGGTCAGGGAATACGTCGTAGTACATGTTCTACAGCTACGATATGATTCGTTTTCTATGCTATGGTCATGGTGCAGAGTGCAGGTGCATTATGGCGCCACTGCAAAGAGTCGGATGGAAGGGATTCTGTATCTGTTCAATCTGTTGTGCAAGTTGTGCTTGTGCTGGTATTGTTGTTGCCCTCATCGAAGTTCGAATCGAATTTATCACTGGCCGATTTTTAAGATTTTCATTTGGAAGAGAGTTCTTTATTTTATATTTCCTGGCATATGTAACCTAAATTTAATTTAATACTCTCACTCACTCCAGTGCCAGTCAAATTGATCCATCCAATGATAATTAGCTAAACTTGTTGCACTACAAGTCGAAGGCCTACGAAGCAAACATGGCCGAAGGAGTAGAAGTTGGTACTGTGGTATTGGATCTCGATGAAAATTTGCGACGTAAACTTGTGGAAGATTTATCATGTATTTGCAGTGTTAGCACTGACATTGCGAAAGACATGCTCCTAACTCATAATTGGAATATTCAGGTTCAATTTTAGAGAAACAATTTTAAACCTGGATAAATTTAAAATTTAAAATTATCCATTATTTTACATTTTTAGAATGCTATTGATTCTTTCTTGGAGAATTCTGATGGAGAAAATGATATCGAAATTGTTGAAGAAAGAGCTGGAGCACAGGAAGACGGAGCTGAAGCACCTCAAGAAACTTCATTAGATGTTTCCAATTTGTATCCTCCTGGTCTTCAGTAAGTGAAGCATAGGATTTTTGAATCTGCAAATTTTTGTAGCCTTGTGTAGTCGGCTTTTAGCTTTGGCAAGCGTTTAGTAGTTCAAATAAGTTCTTCGATTACTTCTCGAATGTTAACCCCGAGATAGAGGAAGAGGGCTCATGGAACCAGATAATCAGAATAGTCTACCCATCGTCAATTTCGCTTTCTTGTGCACTCAATTGCGGCCGACGCCGAACGCCTTGACTGCTTATCTTGAAATTTTGCGCACGTGTATCTCTCGTGGGTGTCATGAACTCTATTGACATTAGCTATGTCAGGCACTGCCTAACAATAGTAAGGAGTGCACCGTGACCATAAAAGTTAAGATTTCGAAGAATGACTGATCTGCTTGAAATTTTGCATGGATGTGCATGTGCATTTTATCAATTTTATGAACCCAATTAAGTGGTAGACGTACATGAAAATGACCAAGCCTGAGGGTCGTGTAGTGACCATGAATGTGAGGATTTTGGAACGGAAAGGCTGATCGTCTTCAAATTGTGCACATCATGCATTTTATGAATTTTATGGTTTCATTTAACCTTTTGACATATATAATCACGCCTAAAGGTCGTACCGTACCGTGACCATGGAAATTAAGATTTTTATACCAAGTGACCAAAGAAAATAATATTCGAGCTTATGTACCTTTTAGCCTTATTAGCCATCGCTAAAAATCTTGGTCATTCAAAATAAACAAGAGAACTGGCCGCCTCCAAATGGATAAACGACTACGCTGTCCCAACTGGCTCACCCTTTAATTTGATTCTTCAGGCGAGGGCATGTTGCTAATGGTAACGTTTATTGAAACAGATAGTGTTGTTTTGGCCCCTTTTGTTTATCGTGAGACGGAGACGTGGAGACGACTGAGAGAGAAACTCAGCATGTACGAAACCGTAGTAAATTATCTGCGTGGATCAGCCGGTATTTATGTATTAGTTCTACCTTAAAGTTCTAAGTGTTCATTTTTTGCCGGACTTGCTAAGGTTGCTTAGAACAAGGAGAATCACTTTTTTCTGTAGTCTGAATATGTTTCACAGGTTTTTGTTTTACTTATTTTCGTTGTTCACGTTGGATAACCATAAACTCAGAAACTTAAACTTTGAAATTGTGTGTTGAGTGTGTTTTATTTTCTAAGAAAAATTGCAAGTTTCTGAAAACAAAACAAAAAAACACAAAAAAGTAGTATTTAAGTGATCCAGACAGAAATTGAGTATTAGTTTCATCAAACTTTTAATTGTTTTACTTCAATAGAGAACAGTCAGGAATAACAGATTACGATATCCAAATGTTGTTAAATGACGTATGGGAAATTAAAAACGAAGAAACTTCTTGTAGTAAAGAAAGCAGGTAAGCTACTTGCCTCATGAATGTGAACATTATGTATTTTGTTCCATGAAACCATCTTCCAATTCTCCAAGCAGTATATTAAATCATATCATACAAAACACTTTGAACACTTGAGGTGTTATTTCGTTTAGGCTTTATGCGTGCTGATATGCGTTATGAGTTTTTTTTGCCATGTGCAAAGGTTGAATATTATCTAACTTATTTAAACTAAAACTTTAATTTAGAAATGAGGGCATCCCTTCTGAATTTTCAAAATGGGCACCTGAGCAGTTTTCAATAATATCATGGAATTTGGATCACCTGGAAGAAAAAAATCTGGAACGAAGAACAGATGCTGTTATAGAGTTGATCATGAAGTAATGCACCAATAGCTATGAATCCTCTAGATCTACAATTCTATCATCTGCTCTGCTGTATATAATGATAGCAGGCCAATAGAATAGCAGGCTATTTTTTGCTGGAATTATATATTTTTCCCTTCAGAGAGCAACATGCAGTTGTCTTCATGCAGGAGCTTCTACCTCATACGTTTGATTATATTGCTCGGAAACTCCAAAGTATGTACAAACCAATCATTGGGACAGATGACCCAGGTTGTGAATATCTCACTGCAACATTCCTCCGTCTCAATACTGTGTACTTTGAAGATTATTACATTGTTCCATATCCAGGGTCAGGTGAGTCTCAAATCGCAACAAGTTTTCTGATTATCTCTGCTTGATGCATGACAATGCATGCATGAAATTTAACTTTACGGAAGTACTGATTATTTTGCGTATATCCTAGTGATGGGAAGAAACTTGTTAGTGACTAAAGCATTTATTGGGAGAGCCAAATTAGCTTTACTGAACACTCATTTGGAAAGCACAAAAGAACATGGTGCACAACGAGAAGCCCAACTGAAAATTTGCTTTGAAATCATGAAAAATTTCTCACCGGAATACAATGTGATTTTTGGAGGCGATCTCAATCTAAGGGACAAAGAGGTGAAAAAATTTTAACATATAGCATTAGAAATGTGGTGTGTGTTGCTTTAAGTGTCGAAGTGTCTTTGTAGATTTATTTAAATTAATCTAACTTAAGTTAAAAAATTTAGGTCCCCCCTAATCCGTATAAGGATTTATGGTTGCATTGTGGCGCACGGCCTCGAGCTCAGTATACGTGGGATTTGACTAAAAATACCAACAGACAGGTCTTGGAGAATCTCATATATATAATACACCTTGTTGTTAAGATTCTATTCTAATGTTCAAAATTGTTATGCATGGGATACATTTTCAAAAATTACAATTCATTCTTTCATAACCAGATGCCATCCAAATTTCAACCGAAAATGCGATTCGACAGATTTTACTTTAAGGAATCCACTCCGTCGACAATTGCTCCCCAGTATGGTTTTAATTTGTTTTTCATTTTCGTGAAAAATGTCCTTATAAAATATGAAGTATAAATCCGTGGTTTTAATTTTAATTCTTTTCAGGTTTTTCGGAATAACTGGGACAGAAAAAGTACCTCAGACTCAATCCTTTCCCAGTGATCATTGGGCAATTGTCTCGTTTTTCAAATTGTACGATGAAGCTAGAAAACCTCACGGAAAAAAACGTCCTGCTAGTTCCATGATGTCTTAAGTTTTGGAATTTTTTATTTTTTCTGCTATGCTTTTTTAAACTTTTCATAACAATTAACCGTAACCGTTACGTAGTCATTTTTTGTCATTTGTGTTTATAATGCTGAAAGAAGAAGATAATTTATACTCATGATCTGATGATAGTCCCCAAAACTAAAATTCACGGGTAATAAACAACACCTTTCACTATTTAAAAAAATACTATGCTACGCTGTCATAAATTGATTTTTAAAATTTCAGTAAATTAGTGATGTGACAAATTTATTCATATAAAAAACTATGAAATGCTGCTAGGAGTTTCTTGACAAGAAATTAATCTACCTAGAATTACATAATTTCATAAGAGTTAAAGGATTTTTTGTGGACAAATACTCAAGTTCTAACCGTCCTTCTTCAGATTTGGCTTTTGGATGCTGAAGCCACCTTCTGTCGAGGAAATAGTCTATTGTTGTTTGTACCTCTAATGAGGTGTAATTGTCAATATGAACGGGCACGAATGGATCAAAATCTTCCCATCCCTTCGAAATACAATATAATGGATGCATAGAAAAAATGCCCACAAAACTGGTCGATTATAACCAAACATACTTAATCAGATATGCTTACCTGCTTTGTTAACAGCTCTCTAGGTAAATCAGACATGCTTTCTTCAACCGGTATAATAGCATTTCTATCAACAGTGCAAACAACAGCACCTCCACACTGATAAAATACAGTTGCAAAGAATAGAGGAATTGTCACGATATGATAGAAAGTAAATAAATATAAAGATAAACGTTTTTACATTCTACCCTTACCCAATCAGAAGTAAAAAGTTGTTTAAAAGCTTCAAATACGGTTATATTGCTTGGAGACACCATGCTACGGTCAGGACGTCTGATTGTACCAGAAGGAACATAAAAAGCGTTGACTCCATCAACGGCTGCTAACGTTTTACAGCTAAAGTAAAGATTTTCATTATGTATATTGGAAAGATTGAATTGGCTTTCAATTTAATTTAGAAAGTGCGCATAAATGTTTGAAGTACCTTCCATTTGACGAAAATGTCTTAAGTTCGTTAATTAAACTGTAAATACATTCGGCAGCATGAATTGGTCGCGCAATTCCATGATCCACAATATCCAAAATATTGGCACCTTTTGGTGTAATTTCTCGTTTAGTCCATGCGTAATCCTTGGTAGTCTTTAACTATTCAAAATGAATTATTAAAATCCCAAATATTAATATTTGAACTTTGTATTAACTGAGTTGAATGCGATCACGAAAAAATAAAGGTTTAATTTTTTTCATTACATCTAACTTTTTCAGGATAGCAGAATTTTGTTTCTTGAAATGAGCGAGCCAAAGGACAGAGTTGATAGTGTGATCAAAATAGCCTTCCCTGACGGTACTTGGCACTACTTCCTTTTGATAACTAGTCCAATGTCTAGCTAAAGGTTAAGCAATTGGATAAATAGTTTTAGCTTTATTAGTTTATTCCTCGAGTATTGCTAAGACAAAATCATAATTCATCATAACCAACTTACTCCAGGGAACATGAACAAGTACAAAGTCCTTTACATAAGCATAATGCAATATCGATCCGAGAGTCATTGTTTTTCCACAACCTAGTTGCCCATCTATCAATTAAAAACATACGTTATCACATCCAATGTGTTGTGTTCCAAAACAAATGCAGACATATGGTACAGTTCACAGTTCATTACAACAAACTCACACAATATGAATTTGATGACAGGCTTTTTGAAATCGTACGATTCCAGGCACCCTGCAATATCCAGAAACGGTTTACGAATCATGATACAATTTTCTTCAAAGGTTTTACAATTCTCCCTAAACTCCTTCGGCAATGCATTGTCGGCATGAAGAATATTAAATGTAGTGTCATCAACTGTGTAAAATCTTCCCAGATGGCTCTTGTTAAAATTAGTCTAAAAAGGAAAGGAACTCACACTCAGTTATATGTTGATAAGCTGTAAAATTATGAATAAATTATCATAGTCAGATAACTCACCGGATCCGTTTCATCCGTTCTAAAACTGGAAAGTCCACTAATATTTTTTGTCAGTGAAAAATTCATACATCTTAAAGAAGCAGTCCGCAAACTTCTTGTACAAAGAGGAAGCATTTTTTCTGAACACCGATGTGAAGACACTTATCACGAAACTAAAATGATTACTTGCTTAAATAACAGTAACAATATATGGACTATGTGGGGTTAATATGTTAATTATTGCGTAATTTTTATTGTTTTCAATGTTTTCTTTTTTCCGAACCGAAATTTTTCTAAGGAAGATGTGATTTTCCCGCACGGTTCTCTCTATGACTGTGTATCTTGCGACTGACCACCACTGCGATACTGCGCATCATTTGTCGGCCATTTTGTCATAAACTTAAAATAGGCCATGTTTCTATTTCATACAAAAACCTTCCAATTTTGAAGTAAAAATTATTTGCTCCAATGAAAGACTGGATTTGTCACTGCAATCCGAGAAAGGCAAATCCATACATGTTTTGAGCGATTTAAAATACTTTTAGTGTTTTTAACCCTGTCAAGCTAAGACACAAGGTATATATAGAATAGTATTTGTACATTAGCTTTGGGATTACTACATTAGCATGGGACCGCACTGCTCCAAATTTTTTCAATCATTAGGATCGAAAATTGCATATAAGGCCCATGGTAGAAGTTTCTCAATGTATTTGTATTAGCAGTCTTGAGTGAACTGTAGAATTTTAGTTTCACGGGATTTAAATATCAATAACTAATAATATCAGTTTGATATTCGTGTAGCCTAATATATTATATTATGCTACACAAATCACCACCCAAGAAACTATAAGAAGCAAAGCGAAGACTCTAAAAGTACAAAAGGATAAAGCTGTGTATTGTAGACCGTAGAAGTAGATTTATAATTTGCCCTTTGTTTTATTTGATTTTCTACTTACTTAATGAACCATTTCACTCGCAAACTAGAATTAGGGGAAAGTAAAAAAGTGAAAGCTGGTGACAAATGCCCTTAAAAATATATATGGCTACATTTTACAACCCATTACACCGTGAATTTGGACCCCAGAGTTTTACATCGTGCGGTTTCAATACTGCACAAGTTACTCCTCTACTGAATGTTAAAATCAACTGTGCACATAGCATTTCTCCTTTATGCTCAAAAAGCTGAATCAGGCAAATTAATTGCAGTAATAACAGTGCACAGTAAAAACCAGCAACTCTGAATCTACCTCTCCTAGTTGAGCTTTCCTCTTCTCTAGAATATACAGTAGTAGCTCATATCCTATTGAATTATAAATACATAAGGATAACATACATATACAAATGGAAAAACAGTGAACGGACTAGGGAATAAAATATAATTATTATTAGTATTACTTTTATTACTGTCACTTAAAGCAAGCCTATAGTCACATGGTAGGAAGGGTAATGTTATATTCTAGTAATAATGTATACAGGGAGAACTGTCTAGAGAATTTCACTGCAAATATTATAGCTGGTCGTTATTTTATATTATTATTACCCCATGCTCAGCAAAATAATTTCACTCATACGGGAATTGACGGGTTTGTCTCTGAGTTTCTGTGCACAATATCCTCCTCATTAAAAGATTCGAACGAACTTTCAGTCAGTATCACTGAATTCAATTCACCTAGCCTGGTGTGAATGCACCAGACAATAATTACTTACTTTTAGGTAGCAAAAATTATCTGGAACATAGGATCCAAATAATTTCATACAGCCAAAGTAGTAGCAAGCAGGAAATATTTTAAACCGCCCAGTACGGTGAAGCAGAGTGGTGCTAAACCAATCTAATATTTATTTTTAAGCCTTACATAAGCCTCAAAAGTTTTAATATTAAAATTCCTCCCTCATCGCACAGTCACGGTCCATACTGTGTGCACTACGGTCATTCATTTTTATTACAATGTGAGGAATAATATCGATCCAAACCATCTGTAATGTTCTTTTTGCCTGCATGTCTGTCATTTATTTTATATATATGGAATATAAAATTTATTTGTGTTCATGTTAGCCCACGCTTTCCCCAGTGAAACAAAGTGTGGAGTGGTTACATGGTAAAACTAATGCATGTTGCACAGCACACGTGGAAAAGGATGAGTTTTGCTCAACCTCTCAATGTATACAGATTATATTATGATTGGGGACTGCGGCATCTATTATAATATGGATATATATATATATATAATGTTATACATAAAATGAAAGCTGTAAGCACTTTCCAGGAGCATTATATACTTACTTACTTACTACTGGTAATATGGTGGACTGTTACAAACATTTTATGCATATCTATATATATATATATTTTATGTATACAAGTGAGAGACCCCCTCCCGTCGGAGTAATTGCAAGAATTAAATTGCATTAGCTATTTGCTGTAAATGAGTTCTCCCGTGTGCGTCTCTCTCCACTCTCACTCACTCGCTCTTTCTCTCCTATCTTTCCTGCCTCTAATTCCCTTTTTGCATTGATTTTTCATTCCACACTTACTTCCTATCTGATAGTTAGTTAGTTAGTTCCGAACCCTTGTGCTGTGTGGATACAGTCTGTGTGAGTTTAGTGCACCATTCCTAGGGTTATGAACAGAGCTCTATAGTGAGAGTGCACTTACATTTTATCTGACATAATATGTAATCATGCAGCCATCGTTACAAAGGCTTGCCTAACTAACTGATTGACTAAACTATGAAACTTGCCTTTCACTTTTATGCTTCACCTTATTTTTATGTATTTTTATTTATATATAAAATGGGCAAAACCCTTTCGGTCGTTCAGCTCCACGTTGCATGCTATTGCTGTAGTACCAGCCAAATATCTGGAGAATGCTATAATATTTTGGATAATTTTGCTATAATTGGAGAATGCTAGATTGAATTCACTTTCCAATGGGCTTTGGTATATATAATTTGGGATTTTGAATAGAATGTAGAATGCATAGTTAGTTGGTAAGTTAGTTACATACATGTGTTTCACTCTTTAAACTCAATTATACAGAATATAGACTGATTGACTGTATGTAATGTAAGTTCCTGCTGAGGGAAAACTCATTTGTACAGCTTAGCTTGACTAAGCAGGGAATTCATTTATTTATTAGTTGTCAAAAAATGAGGATGTTAATCTCTGCCTACTGCAGTAATTAAGGAAATTATCAACATTTCATGCTGATTGAACGATTACTTTTTAGTTGTGAGTTTAATCGTTTGAATAATCATATGAAAAAGTCGGGAGCTAGTAACTAGTAAGCATAAGCTGCTAATGCGAACATTCAGTCGTGTTTGCTCCGTAATGAAACTAAAACTGGGAAAAAATTTAATTGAACTGAATTTAATTTCGGCTGATGGATTAAAATTTGATTGTGTTAACGAAATGGCTGGTAATTTGGTAGTTAACTATCAATTTGTACAACTAAACATAAGAACGTATAACATTTTTATTCCACACGAATTGGGAATGTTTTCAAGCATGTTTGAACCCCTCCTCTGCCCACCTTTGAAATTACATTTTCTACATTCATATAAATATTTTACGATGGGGTCTGTGAGTTCGTATCAGACACAGGGTTGGGAAGTAAATTTGTAAAACTTATATATATTTTACCCGCATTTTTAGGAAACATTTTTTGCTTTCTATTACGACTTAGAAACCATGTGCTACACACAAATCAATTTACAAATATACTCCCATATATTTTATTTCCTTTATTTAACCAAACAATAATTAAAACTTCAATTGATAAAATCAATACTTTACACCCCTTTAAAATACATTGTTTAATAATTTCTAGTATTATCTTTATTTTAATTTAATATTATGAGTTCAAATGCTCATTTTACTGTCTTAATCGCTTGCAATGACAACAGTACGAGTTTCTCCATTTAACATCCTTGGAAATCATTTAATTTATGCATGCCTACGATATGCCTACATTCTTAGTTTGATGGAACAAAAGCTGTGCTGCTGTACAATATTCATAATTAAATTGCAAAACCTATACTCAATTTTTTCTCGTGCGTCATGACTGTGTTGCTAAGTAACTATAGTCATTTACCCATTAACTTGTTCCTTTTCATCTTATGCTACCTTTTTAGTTACCATTACAGAAAAGTAGTAGTCATTATACCGAGCTGTACACAGAAGTGAAGCTCTAAGCAGTACGATTACACATGTATGCAATGCAGTTAGTGGCTATTTAGCAAGCCTTTTTGTGTGTGAAAGTGTTAGTCAGTCAGTGAGTAAACAGTAAAAAGCAAAAGTGTTTGCATCCAGCAAAGTTACTGACTGCACTGTATTCTGTGCAGCTAGTGGTAGTACAGCATTTGAGAGGAGTGTGTGTTATCCCACACCAAGCTGTGTATTATGTAGGGGGCAATGCAACTCTGCTTCAGTCTCTTGTTATCTCCCTTTGAGTCAACATGAAAAATAGCCCTATCTAGTTTACTACTAGTTGTTCTCTCCAGCTATATGCAAGGTGAAAAGTGGGCATCTCTCAATCTGTGCTCCGTACTGGAAATGACAGAAAACTGATTCCTTTGCGTACTGGAACTTTGTTTCCCTGAATCTTGGTTGTTGTTTAGTACCAGTTGCAAAACAAATATATGTAAAATCAATAGTTAGTAAGTTGGAAAGTCAATTACAACTATAGTGGGTTAGAAGATAGAAACCAAAACCAACACGTTTGTATGTAGCTAGCGTGCTTTAATACATGGTGAAAAATTTTAAAACAAAATACAGTAGAAGAGTGTTGGTATTTGGTGTTATATTCCCTCTCAAAAACTGAGCATGAAAATGTGAAATTAAATACTTTTGTATGGTAAAACAACAGCAATGTGACCGGTGTACGGAACGTAAGATTTTAACATTTCAGTTAGTCAAAAATACAAATCAAAATGAGCGGTACACCATCCCAACAACAGTACTGCCTTAGGTGGAACAATTACCAAAATAATTTGACAAATGTGTTCGACCAACTTTTGCAAAGTGAAGCGTTCGTGGACGTTACTTTGGCTTGTGACGGTCACTACCTAAAAGCGCATAAAATGGTCCTTTCGGCATGCAGTCCATATTTTCAAACACTGTTCTTTGACAACCCTTGTACTCACCCCATAGTAATTCTCAAAGACATCAAATGGGATGAGTTGAAAGCTGTGGTGGAATTTATGTATCGAGGTGAAATCAATGTATCCCAAGATCAACTCGCACCGCTTCTGAAAGTAGCCGAGGTGCTAAAAATCCGCGGTTTGGCCGATGTGTCTCGAGGTGGGAGTACTGCAACAAATAGTGGTACTAATGCCACTACAACCGGTCATCAAAACAATGTTGGTGACTCGGATTCTGAATGTGGATCGGTCGGTCATTCACTGACACCACATCATCGGGTGAATACTAGTAATTCCCAGTCTCTGCTTCATGGACTGATTGCCAGCAGCAGCAACTCGACGAGAAATGATTTCCTAAGCATGAGAAAACGGCGGAAATTGTCAATCACTACACCGGAAGACGAAACCCCTAGTCCAAATGGAAGCTCCAGTATCAATAATAATTGTAGCAGCAATGATGTTGATGAGGAGCAACAACAACGAAGCGCTAACAATAATGGACTCATTTTGGAGACGTCCATGGGCTCCAATGGAAGCTCACCTTCTCCAGATACGGTGGCTTTGAGTAATGCTGCGTTAGCTGCAGTTTGCAGCAATAGCAGCTCCCCTTCAGTCAGTGGTGGTGGTAGTAATCCCTTGGCGTCATTGCCCTCAGCACTTTTGAATTTGCATAGTGCGGCTGCTGCAGCTGCGGTAGCAGCCGCCGCAGCTAATAATGCCACGAGTACATCCCACAGTGGAAATGGAGGACCTATCTCATCTTCAGTGGCCTCTAGCTCCTTGACAAGTGATCTGGTAGATCTCAAGCCTGGCATTGTCGAAATGATTCGGGAAGAAGAGAGGGTAAGGAACTGTTATGGAGTTTATGTATATGATGTACTTCAGACTCAATCACCCTGCCACTGTTAGTTGTTGTAAAATTTTATAAATTAAGTAAATGTTTTATATTTGGTCAACAGGGATGCATTTAATAAGGACTCGGTGGTAAAATAAAATAATGTATAATAGTTGGTTGTGAAATTTATTTTGCTGTCCTCAGTTAGAGTTAACTTGTATACAAGGTCAAACTTGTTAACTTCATTTGATAAGTTTTGTACTAGTATAGTTAGTATGGAGTAAAAGCGTATGAAAGAGGCTTATTGAATTGAAGTAAAAGTTTGGGGATTTAATTTCATTTATGCTATATATAAGATAATGAGTGATAAAAGTGAGTTGAGTCTGTCCAGTACACGTGCCTGCATGCTATGTGCGTGAGTTTGAGCATTTTGGAGCAGAGAAATACGATTTTCCTTGCATTTCATTCATTCTCTCTCTCTCTCTCTCTTTGGTGGGTAGAAAAGTGTAGTAAAAAGTAGTAGCAGCTCTCACACGCAGTTTAGTTACGAGACGAAATAGTGTAGGCTTTCATTTAGATCAATGTTTATTTATTGCGAACGAGGCACCCCTTTTAATATTTTAAAGGAGAGGAACAACCCAACCCCTCCCATAGCTTTTTCCACACTTTAAATATTCATCGTTTTTGGACTGAGTATATACTAAAAGCTGTAAAACCTGCATACATGTCACAAATTATTTAAACAACTCATGTATTCTTATTCTATATGTGCTTTGAATTTTTGAAAATTTTATGTGCTGCCGCAAGGAGAGAACATAATTAATACTTTCAAACTTATATTCAGACAGTTTCATGTGCACAGCTTCTATAACTTTTTTTTATGCATACGTCATCCTCTCCACATTATTATATTCATATACCCATCGATCCCTCCATGTATTTTGATCTTAATGCACCAGTTCACGTAGGAAGTAAAGTAATTAACACAATAGGAAACCCTGTCTCTACTACAGTTTATTTATAACTAAATGTACTAATACTGTATCAGTATCTTGTCCTTCCATTCAAATATGTTTCGATTTTGTTTTGGATCAATAATTAATTCAAACAATTATAATATGCACAAAGTATTTGTTTTTAACCAGGGACCAGGGATAAGGCTGTAGGGTAAGGGTAAATTTGCATGTGGAAATACACTCTTATATGTGTATAGTAAGATGTTTGCCGACTTAATTAAATCACAACAAAACATAAACTATGAACATGTACTATAGGCTTAGCCAATCTCCTTTTCAATACAATTAAGTTGATCATCAACAAAGTTGACTGAGGAGCGAGTCTCGCTTCATTCAGATTGACTGACTTGACTACCATATTCATTCTGGGGAATCAGACAAAACTGATTCAAAGCTTTGCTCTATGTACAAAGACTCAGGAGTGTAGACCACGCATAAAGTCTACGTAGTTTATAGTATGTGTTCTGAGTCGGTGTATCTCCGAGTTTGTACATAACATAAGTTAGTTAGTTGTACTCCCAAAGTAAAACGGAATTATTATTCGTATACTAAAAATATATACGGGGGAGAGGAATTCATCACTCACTGTGTGAGTTTGGTTGGAGTGTATAAATTGAATGTGCTGCAGCTAGCTACACTGCGTGGAATGGAATATTTATTTTTTATGTTAACATAAACATTTGCTTCATGTTTATTTTAGTTGAAGGAGGGGAGAAAATCCCGAGTTCGGATATAATATTGAGTTCACATATATATATTTATAGTTTGAGCTACGGCTTGTAATTATACATTAATTCAGTAGAGAGTATAGATTGTAAAAGTTGGTGAGATGTTTGAAAAGCTGGGTTCATGGATTCCAAATTGCATACAACCTTACGGCTATATTGGTTTGAAAGAGGAAAAGTTTATTTTTCATGTTTACACTTTGTTAGAATAATATGGATAGCAGTTAGTTTAAAGCTGCCATGATTGATCATAAAAAGTTGGAAATGCGAACGCGAACACTGCACATGTACTTTTTAAACAATGTATACTTTTTATAGGTAGTTTATAGTCCGAGCAGAATTGAAACGGAGGGAATGCAATGCTATGGGACATGCATTTGTGTGTATTCGACGTCCGTTTGAGTTTTGAGGATAGAGTAGTTAGTTAGTTAGTTTCTATATTTAAAGTTTTGAGCTGACTCAGATTTCTGAACGTTTTTTACATCCAACACGTGTGGGGATAGAATGGGAAAGTGTTGAGAATATTCTAGATTCATGCATTGAATGAGCAATTTACACTTTGTGTGTGGTTTAATCTCACAGATCTGTAGATCTGCAGCATCTGACTAGTAGCTATGATTATTATTTTTACTTATGCTTAATAGTTGTTAGAACATGAATCAACTTCACGAAAATCCACAGCTAATTATCAGCTTTTGGACAATGCTGAAATCATGACATTTTACACAATAACAAAATTAGACGTTGTATGTAATATGTAAACTACGAGTATATTTTTTGTTTCAAATCATTTACAGAGTGGATGTTAAAGCAAAGCACGATGTAATGGCTCACTGTTCCTTACAATACATTTTTTTGTGAGCCTAATATTATATCATTGAAAAACAGTATCTGCTGGATATCTATCGCATTGGAGCTATTAGCTGCTTGTGAAACATAAGGGTGAATTAATGTGCAATTTAAAATGGTGATAATGAATCATGGTAAACACGAAAAGATACGTATGCATAAAGAAATGAGCTTTGAGTGAAACTAGATAGGTTGCTGAATATTTGTAAACACATGATATAGCAGTGTAGTAATTTTAAGTATTGCTGAAATGAGACTTTAATTTTGGAATATGTAATTGTTAATTTAAATATGTAACTTTTTGTAGGCAAAAATGCTGGAGTCATCCCATAGTTGGCTTGGAGGAGCAAATGCAGCCGCTTCATCTCTCTCAGGTTTGTTCATCATTACATCTCCCCTTGTTTGCTACTTTCTGATATACTCTGGAATACAAGCATGCATATTTTATGGAATACATATGCTACCGATTAGCTTGCAAGAAAATAAACATAACATGATATCTTGATAAGCATGTGCACCTGCGTATAGGGAAAGCAGTACATGCTGTAGCGTGGAGACTTATGAACGATTTTTCAATTCCATGAGCAATATATGGATCCTTCCTTACTTGTTATTACAAACTTAAATATTTATTAGCTGATATTTCCTGCATCATTTATGAGGGGAAGGGAAATACTTTACTATTCTAGAACTACCAACCATACGTCGATACTTTGGGTTAATTTTTTTTCAATCTTTTGCCTGGGTTTGTTTTAGTTTTTAAATATTTTTATTTAAAGTTGAGTATTTTTGGTGTACATTTGGTTGGTTGTGGCTAAAAAATTTAAAAAAGGAGGAGTAAATTTTATATTTCCGAACGTTTATATTGAATGGGCAGTAATACTTACATCTGCAAGCACAAATCACACAGTCATAATGAATCAATACTCTAATTCAGGAGTCGCCTAAACCTTTTCATTAAATATGAAAAACAAGGCAGGAAAAACATACATAACATAGTTAAGTTTATGGTTTCTGAAATCATGACTCAGGTTGAATGAAACTTTTTCGACTTAACGTTATTTATTGGAAAGTAGGTAGCAATAAACAAGCAAGCTTACAAATTGAATTTTTCACATGAAGCTTTAGAAATATTGGAAATAATTTATCTTGGGATAAATTTCTGGTGCAGTTTTGCTTACTACTTGCTATTAGTGTGGCTATAAACAATGGAACAGTGCAATTGAAATGGGACGTCAGAGATATCGTAATTAATATTGAAAACTAATTTACAAAGTTGCAAATTTATGAGACATCATAACTCAACTACACTGTGAATGGTTTTGTGGCAGTTGAAACTGAATATTTGTAGGTTTGGAACAAAAAATAAAAGTATTGTTTTGTTCAAGCCAATTATTGATAAAAATGGTTGGACTATTTTACCTTATCTGCATGAATAACAAAGTAGTTTTTTTTGAAGCTCTCAGTGGGTACATGTAATTAATTGAGGAAACTTCAATACTCACTCTGTTGTAAAATTAATTTTTCAGTGTCTTTGCTAGCGAGATACTAAATTAAACGATACGCTCTCTCTTACACTTACAAGTAAGTAATCCAGTGTTTAAATGTAACACGCAAATTTTTTCTATATATGACATTAATTTAGCCCTACTAGGGTGTGTTCATTAATTCTTGTTGTTTCAACGTAGGTTATAGAATGCACGAGAATACTTAATGTACATAAGTTTGCATGAGGATCGCGTGAAAAGCTTTAGTTAGATTGGATAGGAAAAATGGTATGTATTATGCACAAGACAATTCTTTCACTCGAATTCAATGATTGACAAGTAGAGAAGACCAGTGATCAATAGTTAATTGCACTATTTTGTGTCCCCCCAATCATACCACTGTGTGGTACATGATGCATAATGATTCTCACTTTTAAGGGGAAAAATAAAACTGCCACTTTTTTCTTTTATTCATTGTAGTTGACAGTTAGGCTACCCTGACAAACGTTTTTAATCCACATAGTTTTATCACTAAGCACACATACTGGTGGACTATATAAGTTGAGTGATGAGGATCAGATAATTTACTTTTTTAGTGGTTGTTTCAAACAAGGAATATAAGACAGGAGCATATCAGTCTCAAGTTTGAGTAAATCATGAATTTACTGTGCATGTTATAAATAATTTAACGGCCTCTTCTACAATACATGAAAATGACTGTTCTTTTTTTTTCTTCCAATTTTACTCTTGTTTTTCTCAGGACGAGTCAGTTAGTTAATATACACATAATGGTACGGAACTAAGAATTTTTCTTATTAATATTAGATGTATTTGGATTAATTTTGATGTGGAGAACGAGGTCATAGAGATGAATCCATTCACCTGAATCCATATTGGTTACTTACATGCATTGATGCTATACGGTGTTATATTGTTGCAGATAATTTTCTGTGCGTTCTTGCATAAGTAATGAGCACCAGGCATTCATTCATTAGTCAAAAATTTTGCCGTCAGTCAGGAAAATAAAAGATGGACTTAATAGCTATTTTTCCAACTCTAATATTAATGGCTGAACTGCAAAAGATAGGAAATTACTCCTGATGAGGGTTTTCATTATGCATATTGCCATACATCAATGCCATGTCCAATACTGATATAATTTTTATTCTCTTATTTTTCCCCTTTACCGCATTCTAATGACTTGTTCATGAATTTATTATTTAATTAGTCATTAATAGTGTAATTGTTTACTGCACACTCGCCTTGATATACATGGTGCACTCACTGAATTCCAAAGAAAACTATGCTATATGGAAAATGTGTTAACTAACAATGCTTGACAAGACGCTGCTTCTCCCGGATTTGGCTATAATTTGGCACAATGATGCATCTGGGTCTTAGGTATTACCATCTTAAATATTAGCATACAACGTTGCTTATAATGGAAAAATAGAACCGAATAGAAAAAATACCTTAGAATTCTCGCCAAAACCGGTAAATATGGACCCTCAGTTTCTAATGCTCCCATGCTAGTTTTTTTATGTGAAAACTTTAAAAATGAGTCTCGATTTTCTAAATTTATTTCTGGATTTTAACTTAGCTCCCATTCTCTTTTTCGCCAGGCTAAGAACTACTCTACTGGTCATTAGAAAAATTGAAATTCTGAAAATGAGCACCAAATCACTGGTGCTCATTTTTTTAGATTCTGAATGAATCACCCATAGTAATAAATCTGTGCATAGAAACTCGATAAAGACCTTGGCTTGATTCTAATATTTTAGATGGTAATATTATCTGCGATTCGAAGATGATAGGGGTACACCCGAGGCCATTTACTGTCGTAGATTTCTATGCTCCTACTTCTAACCAATCAGATCAGTACATAGGTAAAATTGGGTAAATGGGCAGTCGAACTTGGTTGGAAGAAGAACGAACGTAGACACTGCACTACAAATTAGAAATTCACATTCTTATAACCACTTCTCATCTCTCAAATACACAGATTGATAACCAACAATGTTATAATTTCAACACACTATTTTTTTAAATTTTGCAGATAGTTACCAATATCAGATCCAAAACTTATGGCAAAAATGCTGGGTTACAAATCAAACTGGAATGATGCAAACTTTACGCTTTCGTGAACGAGGCCCCTTGAAATCCTGGAGACCTGAAACAATGGCAGAAGCCATTTTTGCCGTCTTGAAAGAAGGATTGAGTTTATCTCAGGCCGCTCGAAAATATGACATCCCATATCCAACTTTTGTCCTGTACGCCAATAGAGTTCATAATATGCTTGGGCCTTCAAATGACTCTAGTGCCGGTTCAGGTAACCAAAAATGTATTATTCCCTTTTTGACTTATTTTAACTTTAAGGCATCAAAAATTTGACCGACAGCTGTGTGACGAAATTGAAACAATCGATTCATCCCTACCATTGAATTTATGTACTCAATTTGGTATTAGATCTGGCATCAGACATGCGTCCTAAAGGTAGAGGCAGACCTCAACGTATTCTTCTTGGGTCATGGCCTGAAGATCATATTAGAAATGTGATTAGAGCTGTCGTTTTTCGAGATACCCATCAACTTAAGGAAGATCTTCCTCCGTTCCTGTTCAACAGGGTGAGTTCACTTCAGGTTTCAAACCGTTGCAAAGAGCAAATGTTAATATAGTAGCTTTGAAAAATTGAATAACGCAGACGTCGTCTATGCTTTAGCAGGAAAACGTAGTTAACATCACACGTCTGAACAACAGGCAGTTGCTCCTAGTATACTTGACATAATAGAGTATACTGGGGGCCGCTACTTGATTTTGCAATTTGTTAAGTTAGTACGAGACACAACACTCTTTAGTAATGCTGTTGATACGAAAGCTTTCCTTAATCATTGTTCTTTTTTTAATGTGGCATACTTTTGGTCGGTAATGTTAAAAAATACAAAAATATTCTGGATAAAAACGAAGGGGTGCGAATGACTGTAAACGGGTGTTGCTTTTGTAGTTTGACACGTGTGCGGTAAAGAAGTCCTATTTTTTAGGTCAAATGACATCTACGTCAAAGCCACTAAAGTCAAATGCATACAGATCAAATAAAAAAGTCATTTAGGTCAAATTTATTAATTTTACAAAACGATCAATATAAAAAGTATCACAAGTATCATCAATACATATAATCATACATGCAAGTTGCAA